>Ga0310810_10001344_pt1 | contig 25654 bp, 21 predicted proteins | sample NCmetagenome_FD_207641 | JGI IMG/M metagenome (GOLD analysis project Ga0310810, IMG submission 207641) | Soil microbial communities from experimental microcosm in Duke University, North Carolina, United States - NC | ecosystem: Engineered > Artificial ecosystem > Soil microcosm > Unclassified ...
CCTTGAGAAGCCGCCGGTCCCTCTCGCCCAATCCCTCGAGCACAGCTCTCACCCTACCCGCCATTTGGCCCGAGATGAGGGTACCCAGGACGTCGACTTTCTGGTCCGGGATCTCAACCTCTTCCTCATCCTCATTCAGCGGAGTCGTGCGCGAGGACGAGCGATAGTGCTCCAGAAGAACATTATTGCAAACCGAGTTCACAAAGGCCCCCAGGCGCGTCGCGTCCCGGATCCCTTCCTGGCTTCTTAGCACCGCGAACACGCGCACGAATATTTCCTGCCTGAGTTCCTCGACCACATCGTTGGATGGCACGCGGGAGCGAAGCTTGAGTTGGATTAGCTGGGTGAAGTAGGAAACAAAGTGCTGCTCCGTGCGGAAATCGCTGGAGCGAAGCCGCTCAAGATACACATCATCAAACGCAAAAAGTTCCAACCCTTGCCGCCTCGAAGCCGATAAGTGTGCCGTATTTTACCACCAGCTACGTGGGGTTCTGTGTCGAGACATTTTGACCGCGCATAAAAGGTCGTTCGAAACCTTGCCGAGATGAAACGAAAATTCGCTTCGCTGCACTATAGAAATGACGTTAGCGCCGGCTCGGCCTATAAGCGAGGGTTGGATCGGTCGACGTCTCGGGTGCCCTTGGGGGGAGACTCCATCCCCAGCCTCGATGGGTTGGAGGGTCTCAAGGGAAGTAGCGGGAGTGGTAATGGTGGGTCATTTGATTTGAGTGAATTCCGGGGGGAGAGCACTCACAGATTTGCCCCACCTATCGCTCCTGCATTGCTAGGGCAAGCCCCTGTTCCAGGAAATCGAGTCAAAACTCCATGCATCTTCGGCGATTGCGAACGGCAAAACTGCCATCTTCAGAAACACTGATCAAGAATGGTCGGGTCCTTGTTGTATCCCTTTGGACTTTTGTAGCGCCTTGGGTAACTGCGCTTACCGCACGGGCGTAGTATCTGGGGCGAATAATGGCCGCATCCAAAAAATGCGGCCGTTTTTACTAACATCAGTCCGTATCCCTACTCGGCTTTGGGAATGACAATCTCCGTCATCGAATAGCGGGGAACCTCTACGGTGAAGGTTGCGCCGAGACCCTCAATCGGGGCCTCGTGTATGGACTTGCCTGTTTCATCGGTGGTCTGGCCATAATCGTAGCGGGTACCTTTGCTTGCATAGTTGTATCCATTCACCGTAACAGTCGTCACAACACTGCGCATTGTGTCTTTATTGATGAAAAGCAGCCCCAGACCACCTTTGCGGCGCTTGGTTGCATACACGGCGAAGTTTTCGGCTTCCGTGCTGGCATTGATGAAACTGTCGCCCGGCGCCGCGATCTGATGCAAGAACTTGATTCCGTAATAGGCTGGCTGAGGTTTGTTGTCGGTGTCCAAAAAGCTTGGGGCGGTTGCTCCCACCGGGCTATGGACTGGAACCCATTCCACCGTGTACGTTCCCCTTTCGAGCAGCTTTGCATAGGCTTCAGCGGCAAATATTCCTCCCACCGACGCACTGCTTTTGAAGGGCAACCAAGCGGGTAATCCCAAGCTGGTGACAGCCAACTGAGGGTAGCGGTTGGCGGGACAGAACTTCTTGTATTTGTCCAGAAGATCATTGCCTAGCTGCCGGTAGTCGTATTCGATCGCATTCACGCCATTAAAATTTCGGTCCTTATTCATCGGGTCTCTGGCATTTGTGATCAGATCGTTTTCGTCCACCCAATTCCAATCGGGCTGGGCCCCTTTTGCCTCCCAGAAAGCAGCAGCGGCAAAATCCATACTCCCGCATGCCGCCTTCAACATTTGGGCATTCCAGTTCTTTCCTTTTTGGTCGGCATCTGCCGAATAAGGCGGCTGAATCACGAACGCGCCGATCAGAATCGAGGGATCCACGGCTTTCATGGCTTTGGCGAATTCGACGACTGCCGCGCCATAGGCTGCGGGCCCTACCTTTGAATTGCCTTGATGTCGGCCCCACTCCTTCGAGTTCGGAACCGGCCCGGCATGAAGATCCGCCTCTGGCGATGGGCTTTGTCCGAGTTTTCCCTCATTATCAGCATCGGAACCGATGGTCCGCGCCTGATTGTAATAGCCGTTATTGAATGGTTCATTCCCTATCGTCCACATGGGAATCCCGATCGGCTCGGGGTGATGGATGCGCAAATGGTTGTAACCGTCGTCAGTTGCCAGCGGAGCACTGCCGCGCAATCCCGCCCAGAAGCCGACAGTCTTCCAGTCATTCCCTTTCGAATCTTTTCCAATCGATTGCGTATTGGCAGGCTTGCCGTTGGCATATGCGACCCATGCCGCGGCTTCAGCAGGCTCACCTCCACCGCTTCCGTCCATGTTCGTTCCATAATTTACCGTCACCAGACCCGACCCAAGAGTGTCTATGACCGATACCATCGCTGGAAACATCTTCTCAGGCGGAAAAGCGGGAATGCGGTCGTTGGGGTAAGGGTTGGTGAGCTTTCCGGTGGACCAGTGGTAGAGGGCGTCCACGCCGCCGTTGCCAGGAAAGCGCACATTCGTGATGCCCGCCTCTTGCAGCAGCTTGATGGTTTCAGGGTCATACCACTTCTTGTCCCAGCGGTCAGCCGCAATGCCGAACGAAGTCGTATAGACGGTAGCTTTGCTTTGCCCAGGATCGATGGTCACTTTCGCTTTGAGTTGGGCCTGAAGCACGGCACTATGAAGCAGCAACACAGCAACAAAAACGACAGACATTTCCGCTAGCTTCGTTATTTGCTTACAAACATGAAAGATCATCAGTGAAGATCCTAGGCGAATAGGGTTTTTGAAAAGCGAGATTATACCCCGGGGAAACATTCGAGCAAAATCGAATTTCTTGATCTTTTTTCGTTGCAGCGGCTTCGAGCAGAACGTCAAGGGGCGACGTTTACCTTTCTCAAGGGCAACGCGACGGCAAATACCGAGCCCTGCCCCAGTTGGCTGGTGACGCGAATACTTCCGCCGTGGGCGTCGAGAACCGCCTTGGCGATCGCCAGGCCCATTCCGGTTCCCTGTACCGAACTGCGGCTGCCTTTGCCGCGGTAGAACTTATCAAAAATCAGGGCCTGCTCGAATTCATCAATACCGGCGCCACGATCGGCAACACTGATACTGACTTCCTCGCCGGAACTCTCTGCCGAGATTCGAATAGGCGAGTTCGGTGGCGAATACTTTGCGGCATTCTCTAAGAGCTGCTGCAACACATTCACGATGAGTCCAAGATCAAATTCAGCCGGCGGCAGATCAGCAGCCAGTGCCAGCTCCACCGGATGATTGGCTAAATCCTTCTTCGCAGATGTCACCGCCTTTTCAACGGCTTCTCTAATCGCGTGAGACATAAGATCAAGCTCTACCTGCTTGGACTCGAGTCGCGCCAGCTGCATCGCCTCCTCGACGAGATGATTCATCCGGTCGGCTTCCTCGTTGACAACGGTCAGAAGTTCATTCTGCTGGGCCTCGTCGAGGCCGCCAGACAGAATGGTGGTCACCGATGCCTTAATCGCCGTCAATGGCGTACGGAACTCATGTGCGATAGAGTCGAGGATCGCCGAGCGCAGCTTCTCATTTTCACGCGCGGCCTCCGCCTTGCCTACGTTTTCAATGGCTCGTGTACGTTCGATGGCAATGGCTACGAGGGTGGAAAGAGCCTCCAAGGTTTCGTGGGAAAGATGGGCTCCTGAGATACCGATCGCGCCAATGCTGCGCACGCCAAGGCGCAAGGGAACGAACGCCAGCGCCTGCTCGGCAACGATAACGGGCTCTCCTCGGGCCGTCACTGACTGCAGTCGACTGGCATCGATCTCTCGAGTGTCCGCGCCGGAGCGATAGACGTCGACCTTGTCATGAACGAAGATCGCCGCTCCTTTGCTGGCGAAGGTTTCCGTGATATGCCGCGGAACAAGGTTCAATAATTCCGGCACGCTCTCGATCGTGAGCAAACGCTGACTGAAGGCGTAAAGATACTCAATCTCGCGTCGCCGTTGATTCGCGTCTATGGTCTGCCGCCGCGCCCGTTCGGACAGCTGGCCGGAAATGACCGCCGTTGTCAGAAACGCAAAAAGAGCCACCCAGTTCTGCGGATCGGTAATGGTCAAGGTCCCAACCGGAGGGAGAAAGTAAAAGTTGAAAGCCAGAGTGGAAATAACCGCTAAGAAGGCCGCGTACCAAAAGCCCCAGTTGGCAGAGATCACCAAGACGGCAAGCAGGAACGTCAATGCTACCGTTGTGGCATTTACATGAATCACGTGTTTATAGAAGGCGACAACGGCCGCAACCATCGCGGCGCAAAGCAGGGCCCGACCAACCCTATTCCATGGGGCTTTCACGTGCGCGATTGTAACGCGACTCACGCCACACCGAAAGCATCGGGGCGCCCGAGGTTCTTGTCTGCGTTCTCGACAAACGCCTTCCCTCGGTTGACAATGTGGACGTGCAAAAACGTCCTGAGCAGTGGTTGGAAGAAATCGCTCCCGAAAAAAGACAAGGGATCTTCAAGATCTTTCTCGGATATGCTCCTGGCGTCGGCAAAACCTACAGCATGTTGAGCGAGGGCATTCGCCGCTACAGCCGCGGTGAAGATGCCGTCATCGGCGTGGTAGAAACCCACGGTCGAAAAGGCGTGATGGAATTGGTGTCAAAAATGGAGACGGTTCCACGTCAAGAAATCGAATACAAAGGCACCGTCTTCACAGAAATGAACGTGGACGCAATACTCGCCCGCAAGCCGGCGGTTGTTCTCATCGACGAACTTGCTCATACCAACATCGAGGGAAGCAAGCACCCCAAGCGCTATCAGGACGTCATCGACCTGCTCGACGCGAGAATCGACGTGGTTTCGACCGTCAACGTCCAGCACATCGAAAGCCTTAACCCATTGGTGGAACGCATTACGGGCGTTCATGTACGCGAGACCGTTCCGGACTGGGTGATTCAGCGCGCGGAAGAAATAGTGATGTCAGATCTCACACCCGAAGCGCTGCAAACTCGCATGCGGCGGGGCGACATTTACCCGCTCGATCGGGCGGAGCGAGCGTTGGGGAATTTCTTTCGTCGCGGAAATCTGATCGCACTCAGGGAACTCGCGCTGCGTCAGGTAGCGCAAGTTGTCGACAAGAGTTTGGAGGCACATTGGTCACGGGAAGGGCTGCAGCAGAGTATCGCCGTACGTGAAAAAATTGCGGTTGCGATCAGTTCCAATCCGATTGCCCAGTACCTGATCGCGCGCGGCGCTCGCATGGCCGATGGAATCGACGCCGAGTTCTACGTCGTCTACGTGGACGCCGCCATCGATGAGAACACCGACAATCGCCGTACCTTGCAGGAAAACATTCAGTTTGCAGAAAACCTGGGGGCCACCGTGATTCGCCTGCCGCGGGGTAATGTTGCCGAGAGGATGGCCGAGTTTGTTCGCGAAAAACACATAACGCATGTGATTTTCGGCCGCTCGGCGCAAGAAGGCTGGAAAAAATATTTATATCTCACGGTCATCCAGAAATTTCTGCGCCACGCCCCACCCATCGACGTTCACATCGTGACACAGGAGGCGAAGTGAGCCCTTCGGAACATCGCGGCGAGCATCGGCGCATTCTGATCGTCGATGATGAGCCGCAGATCACCCGCGTGTTGCGCACTTCGCTGGACGCCCATGGCTACGACCTTCGCGTCGCCAATGACGGAGATACTGCCCTGCAGATCACACGCGACTGGGCTCCTGATCTGATGATTACCGACCTTTCCATGCCCGTAATGGACGGCTTAGAACTGTGCCGCCGTTTTCGTCAAAAATCCAATGCGCCGATCATCGTTCTTTCCGTCAAGGGCGAGGAGCGCACGAAAGTTCAAGCCCTTGATGCCGGAGCCGATGACTACGTCACCAAACCATTCGGCATCAATGAACTCCTGGCACGCGTTCGCGCTAACCTGCGCCGAGTTCCCCAGGAACAGGAGACCCTAGGTGGAGTGATTCAGGAAGGCGACTTCCGCGTCGACCTTGATGCGCATGTAGCCTATGTACGCGGGCATGAACTGAAGCTCACCCCGAAAGAATTCGATTTGCTCGCTTATTTGGCCCGTACTCCGAGAAAGGTGGTTACCCACCGGAAGCTTCTTGCCTCGGTATGGGGACCGAACAGCACCGAACAGCCCGAGTATCTGCGGGTTTTTATCGGCCAATTGCGCAAGAAGATCGAAGAAAAAGGATTGCAGTCCTATATCTTGACTGAACCTTGGGTGGGGTACCGGTTCGAACCTGAAGGAGTGCCGCAGGATACCTGAATGCTTAGGCTGGGTTACCTCTTATAACTTTTTTACGAGCTCCTTAGTTTTTTTTTATGGCTTGCCCGCTCGAATGGGAGTGTGAGCTTTAAGACCTCCAGGTCGAGGTCAGGAGTCACGCCCATGACGGCGTTTCGAGCAACTGTGCTGTTTGTCATTGCAGGTCTTTCTTCCTCAGCCCTCGCACAAGAGACAATTTTCAACGTTCCCAGTGGCGATGTTCTCGATCGAGGAAAAGTGTACGGAGAATTTGATTTTGGCTACCTCTCGTATACCAACTTCGCGACCTACACGCCACGCTTCGTCGCCGGAATCGGCCACCAGCTCGAAGTCGGCCTGAATCTCAATGGCATCACCACCCCTGGCCCGTCCCAAACAACACTAGCTCCGACCGTCAAGTGGAGACCGTACAACCAGAACGGTTGGGGGGTTATTGTTGGCGACAACCTTTTCATTCCTGTCCAGAACAGAACCTACAGCGCCGGCAACTATCTTTACGCGGCCCTGATCAAAACTTTCGAGACCCAAACGCGACTGACCCTGGGTGCCTACGACTTCACGACTCACGTGGTTGCAAGCGGCAATAAAGCCGGTGGGCAGTTCGGGATCGAGCAGCCTCTAAACAAGCGAGTAACTCTGGCCGCGGACTGGTTCACCGGAAATCATGCCGCCGGGTACTTCACGCCAGGCGCTTTGATCAAGCTGAGTTCAAAAGCGACTGTGTACGCTGGCTATGAGATCGGGAATTCGGGTCTTACGCGAGGCAATCGCCTCTTGCTTGTGGAACTCGGCTGGAACTTCAACTAGGCCATGACGTAGTCCTTTCTGGTGCGGACTCCCAGGCCACGCGCTCAATTGCCTCATGCACGCCCTTCCCTGCACCGAACGCTCCACCCTTACACATTCCTTACGAACCTTTTAGCCCGTCTTTACGCCCGTATTGGTCCAATGAATTGGAGAGGCACGACGGAACGAGGGCAATATGAACCCAGTTCTCCTGATCTTCACGCAGATTGCAATCGCCGGTTGTGGTTTTCTGGTCTATTTTCTTTTCGCCCTGAGGCGTGAGTCGAAGAGGTTACGCAAAGAGTCAAGAGTTGAGATCAGGCCCATGTCAACTCAGGCCCGCAGGGAACAGGTGGTTCAGCTTTATACGGTGGAAAGAGTCGCCATTCGCAAGATGCGTGGCGCTGCAAGCCGCTAACCGGGAGGTTCCGTGCAAGACCTACTTTGGATCGTAGTCACAATCGGATTCTTCGCAATCGCGATTGCGTACGTCGAGTTCTGTGACCGCATTCGGTGAGGATGCCATGGGTCTTGAGTCGATCATCATGCTCGCAATCAGTACCTTAACGACGGCGTATCTCGTTTACGCCTTGTTGCGACCGGAGAAATTCTAATGACAGCGAACGGTTGGTTTCAGATCTTATTGTTTTTCGCCATCGTGGCGCTGATCACGAAGCCCCTGGGCAAGTTTATGACGCGGGTGTTCAACCGCGAACGCACCCCGCTTGACCCGATCTTCCGACCTATTGAGCGCCTAATTTACAAGCTGACTTGGGTGAACGAAAACCACGAGATGGGCTGGAAAGAGTATTGCATCTCGATGCTCTTGTTCAGCGCAGTCTCCATGCTCGTGCTGTATGGGTTTGAGCGGCTTCAGGGTTTCCTGCCGCTGAACCCGCAAAAACTTGGGGCAGTCAATCCCGCGCCTCTCGCCTTCAACACTGCGGCATCATTCACCACAAATACCAATTGGCAGAACTATAGCGGCGAGACCACGATGAGCTATCTCACCCAGATGGCAGGCCTCGCATACCACAACTTCATGTCGGCCGCGGTGGGAGTAGCTCTGGCGATCGCATTCATTCGTGGAATCGCCCGCCGCCAGATGCAGACGATTGGCAATTTCTGGGTCGATCTGGTTCGCTGCAGTTTATGGATCCTGCTTCCCGCATGTGTCCTCGGCTCCTTGCTCCTCGTCTCCCAAGGTGTGGTGCAGAACTTCAAAGCCTACGACAGGGCGAAGTTCGTAGAACCGATGCAGATTCCAAAACTTGCAACTGACGGGAAGCCGTTGCTGGATGCGCAAGCCAAGCCAGTAATGACCGCCGTCACCGACCAAACGATTGCGCAGGGTCCAGTCGCATCGCAGGAAATCATTAAAGAACTTGGCACGAACGGCGGCGGTTTTTTTAACGCCAACAGCGCGCATCCGTTCGAGAACCCCACTCCTCTCAGCAATCTGATTGAACTGGTCGCAATATTTGCGCTCGGCAGCGCGCTAACTTACACGCTCGGCCAGATGACCGGTTCGCAGCGTCATGGCTGGGCAGTGTGGGCCGCAATGGTGATCCTGTTTTTCTCCGGGGTGCTGGTTGCTTACTGGGCAGAAGCCCACGGGAATCCGCTGCTCACAGCCACCGATCAACGGCCATCTCTCACCCAGCCCGGTGGAAACATGGAAGGCAAGGAAGTCCGCTTCGGAATCGCCAACAGCGCACTTTGGGCTACGGTCACAACCGACACTAGTTGCGGCTCAATCAACAGCTGGCATGACTCCTTTACGCCCATTGGGGGGCTGGTCCCGCTTGCAAACATTATGTTGAGTGAGGTCGTTTTCGGGGGCGTGGGATCGGGCATGTACGGAATGCTGGTTTACGTCATCATCGCCGTCTTCATCGCGGGGCTGATGGTCGGTCGGACCCCGGAATATTTGGGCAAGAAGATCGAGTCTTACGACGTCAAAATGGCAATGCTGGTCGTCTTGATTTTCCCTCTCATCATCCTTGGTCTTGCAGCGGTTTCCGCGGTTTATAGCTTCGGCACGGCCAGCATTTCTAATCCCGGCCCTCATGGCCTAAGCGAGATCCTGTACGCCTTCACCTCCCAGGCGGGCAACAACGGTTCCGCATTCGGTGGCCTCAGCACCAACACACCCTGGTACAACGTCGCCGGCGCGATGACGATGCTCATTGGCCGTTTCCTGATGATCATTCCCATGCTGGCGATCGCCGGCAATCTCGCGCAGAAAAAATACGTGCCCCCATCTCTCGGAACATTCCCGGTTACGACACCGCTCTTCGCGGTGCTACTGATCGGAGTGATACTCATCATCAGTGCTCTGACTTTCTTTCCCGCGCTCAGCCTTGGCCCGATTCTCGAGCACCTGCTGATGATGGGGGGAAGGGCATTTTGATGAGAGGACAGGAAACCGATGACGCTATTGTCGGCGTTTGGGCTCTTGGCGGTAACCCTGATGCTAGTCAGCTATGCGCTCGAATCGCGCAGCGAATGGTACGTTCTCGCATTCGCGTTCGCGTGCGGTCTGGGCTCGGCTTATGGCTTTCTGCAGGGGGCTTGGCCCTTCGGGTTGGTTGAGTCCGTGTGGTCGGTAGTTGCCATCCGCCGTTGGTGGTTCAGGCGGAAGCGAGTGGCACACGAGCCATGATGATCTTGCAGTTGCTGGGAGTCAGTAGCTAAGAGCTAAGGCTTGATATGGCAAAACAAAAAGCAGTCTGGGGATGGAAGATCGTAAAGCGGGCGATGTGGGACTCGCTGTTGAAGCTGAACCCGCGCAAAATGATGGGCAATCCCGTGATGTTTGTGGTCGAGATCGGAAGCGTGATCACGACTGTTCTGCTCTTCAAGCACGGCGACATGGCCCTCAAGTTCAATCTGCAAATCACGCTTTGGCTGTGGTTCACGGTGTTATTCGCAAACTTCGCGGAAGCAATGGCAGAAGGCCGGGGAAAGGCGCAAGCGGACACTTTGCGCAAAGCCAGGTCTGAAACGGTTGCCAATCTGCTCAAATCCGACGATAAGGTCGAACGGGTTCCCAGTTCAAAGCTCAAGGCAGGTGATCTCGTCCTAGTCTCGGCCAACGAGTTCATCCCATCCGATGGCGAGATCATTGAGGGCGTGGCGTCGGTCGACGAATCGGCCATTACCGGCGAATCCGCTCCTGTGATACGCGAAGCCGGTGGCGACCGCTCGGCCGTCACCGGCGGCACGCGCGTGCTCTCCGACCTCATCAAAGTCCGTATCACCTCCAACCCCGGCGAAACGTTCCTGGACCGCATGATTGCTCTCGTCGAAGGTGCGGAGCGGCAGAAAACGCCCAACGAGATTGCGCTCAACATCCTTCTTGCAGGACTGACGATTGTATTCCTGCTCGCCGTCGTCACCCTCCAGCCGTTCGCCATTTACTCCGGCTCGCCGCAAACCATATTCGTTCTGGTTTCGCTTCTGGTATGCCTGATCCCCACCACCATCGGCGGTCTGCTCTCGGCGATCGGCATCGCCGGAATGGATCGCCTGATCCAGCACAACGTGCTCGCAATGTCCGGGCGCGCAGTCGAAGCCGCCGGTGATGTGAACACGCTGTTGCTTGATAAGACCGGAACCATCACTCTGGGCAATCGTCAGGCGTCGCGCTTCATCGCCGCTCCGGGAATTACGGAAAAAGAGTTGGCTGACGCTGCACAGCTTTCTTCCCTGGCCGACGAGACTCCTGAAGGCCGCTCGATTGTGGTCTTAGCTAAAGAGAAGTACGGACTGCGTGGACGCGAACTCGGATCACACGAAGCAGTATTCGTTCCTTTCTCCGCAAACACCCGCATGTCGGGGGTGGATCTGAACGGCTTTCAGATCCGCAAAGGCGCATCTGAATCCATCGCAACCTTCGTCTCCCAGCATGGCAGCAAGTTTCCCACCGAAGTGCGCTCCACCGTTGAAGAGATTGCCCGCTCAGGTGGAACCCCCCTGGTGGTGGCTGAAAAAACTCGCGGGGCTCTCGGTGTGATCGAGCTCAAGGACATTGTGAAGGGTGGCATTCGCGACCGCTTCAATCAGCTGCGCGCGATGGGTATTCGCACCGTCATGATCACCGGCGACAATCCTCTGACGGCTGCGGCCATTGCTCGCGAGGCAGGTGTGGACGATTTCCTCGCTCAAGCCACTCCGAAAGACAAGATGGATCTGATCCGCAAGGAGCAGACAGAGGGCAAGCTGGTGGCTATGACCGGCGACGGCACCAACGACGCGCCCGCGCTTGCTCAGGCAGACGTGGGGGTGGCCATGAACACCGGCACCCAGGCGGCGAAGGAAGCCGGGAACATGGTGGACCTCGACTCCAATCCCACCAAGCTCATCGAAGTCGTCGAAATCGGCAAGCAGTTGCTGATGACGCGCGGTTCCCTGACAACGTTTTCGATCGCCAATGATGTAGCCAAATACTTCGCGATTATTCCGGCGATGTTCGCCGCGACTTTCCCGGTGCTGAACACGCTCAACATCATGCACCTTCAGACGCCGCAGTCGGCCATACTGTCTGCCGTCATCTTCAATGCGTTAATCATCATCGCCCTGATCCCGCTCGCCTTGCGCGGGGTAAAGTACCGTCCCATGGGCGCGGCTAGCCTGTTACGCAACAATCTCGCGATCTACGGTGCAGGTGGCGTCATCATCCCGTTCATTGGAATCAAGCTCATCGACATGATCATCACGCGCGTGGGCTTGGCCTAGGAGTCACCTATGAAGAAAAATCTCTGGATCTCGATTTCGATGACGGTTGTAACGACAGTGGCCTTCGGCATCATTTATCCCATGATCGTGACTGGGCTGGCACAGCTGATCTTCCCCCACAAGGCCAATGGTCAGCTGATTGTGAAAGATGGCCAGGTGATCGGGTCCAGCATCATCGGCCAGGGGTTTGCCGGACCCCAATATTTTCACTCCCGGCCCTCGGCCGCGGGTAACGGCTACGACGCCGGCAGCTCTGGAGGTTCCAATCTTGGACCGACAAACCAGAAGCTTCTCGATCGCGTAAAAGGGGACGTGGGCGCAGCCCATGCTGAAAATCCGGGAGCTGCAGTTCCCATCGATATGGTCACCAGCTCAGCCTCGGGCTTCGATCCTCACATCACCCCGGCGAATGCCGAATTTCAGCTGCCGCGAGTCGCGAACGCCCGCGGCATCACGATCGACCAACTCCGGGCCGTTGTCGCGAAGCATAGCCAGGCGCGAACGTTCGGAGTCCTGGGTGAAGCCCGGGTCAATGTCCTCGAACTGAACCTCGATTTGGATGAGCGCTTCCCTGCCGGCGCGAGAACCAGAGTCAACTAGCTCTCCTCCCTCCGCTCCCAGCTCTGCTGTGCAGAGCCCCAAGCAGAAAAGCGAAGCCCTGTGTTAAATTGCTTGGATTGTAGTTGTTTACACTCCGAATGGCTTCGTCCACCCAAAAATTTAATCGCCCAACGGTCAAAGTCTTTGTCGCGACTACGGTTCTGCTCAGCTTTATCTCCTTTTGGCGGGCTGCAGCCATCGTGCTGTCTGATCTGGGTTCTTCAGCGTACTACGTTGGCGGAGATGCAGAGAAGGTCATCGGCAAGAGCGCGCCTTGGTTCATTCTCGCGGTGATGCTGTTCGCGAACTGTGTTCGCGCTCTCTACGTTGAATCGACCAGCATGTTCGTGCGAGGAGGCGTATATCGCGTAGTGCGACGCGCCATGGGCGGAACGCTTGCGAAGTTTTCGGTTTCCGCTCTGCTTTTCGACTACGTACTTACTGGCCCGCTGAGCTCGGTCGTCGCCGGTCAATATCTCATCGGTTTCTTGCACGATATCGGCCAATACCTGCACCACCCTTTTACGATCTCGATCGACAACGCCTTTGCCGCAGCCTTCGGCGCCGCCGTAGCCATGTTCTTCTGGTGGAAGAACATTCAGGGCATCCACGAGTCGAGTTCTACGGCTGTACGCATCATGGTGGTCACTACCGTCATGGTCGTCATCCTGCTCGTGTGGTGCACGGTGACGGTGCTTCACGGCCCCTTCCAAGTCCCCCCCAATCCACTGAAGTCCGGCATCCAACTGGACAGGGAGTCGCTCGGCTGGCTATACGCCCTGAAAACTACCTGGCTGACGCATTCCACCCTCTTCATTTTGTTGCTTGGCTTCGGCCACTCGGTTCTCGCCATGAGCGGCGAAGAAACGCTCGCCCAGGTGAATCGCGAGATTGCCCACCCCAAGTTGCTCAATTTGAAGAAGGCAGCAGTGGTCATTGGTGTTTACGCCCTGCTTTTTACGGCCCTCACTTCGTTTTTCGCGGTAATGATCATCCCAGATGCGGTGCGGCCCGAGTTCTTCGGGAATCTCATCGGCGGCATCGCCATGCACCTGTGGGGACCAATGTGGGCACGGCTGATTTTCCACGGGTTTGTTGTTCTCGTAGGAGTGCTGATTCTCTCTGGCGCGCATAACACGTCCATCGTTGGCGCAAACGGAGTTCTAAACCGGGTGGCCGAAGATGGCGTTTTAGCCGACACCTTCCAAAAGCCGCACCCGCGATTTGGAACCAGCTACCGCATCATCAACCTCGTGGTCGGCCTGCAATTGCTGACCATCGTTCTGACAAGAGGCAACGTATTCACCCTCGCCGGCTTGTATGCCTTCGGCGTCATCTGGAGCTTTGCCATGATGGCGCTAGCCATCCTCGTGCTGCGCTACACCGAGCCGGCCAAGAGGGAATGGAAGGTTCCTGGCAATATTCCGCTGGGCAACGGGCGCGAACTCCCGCTCGGCATCATCCTGATTGCGACAGTTCTGTTCTTGACCGCGCTGGTCAACTTCTTCACCAAGTACGAAGCCACCGTGGGGGGCATCTGTTTCAGCCTGGTGTTCTTCGGAATCTTTACTTACTCGGAACGCCGAGCGGCACGCCTTCGGGCTGGAAAGCCAGAGGGCTTGGATCAATTTCGCGTCTATGGCAACGAAGAGCCAGCCACCCAAACCTTGGGCGTGCGTCCGGGAAATATCCTGGTAGCCGTGCGTGATCCGAAGAACCTTTACTATCTGCGAGACGTGCTCCGGCGCACTGAAACCACGAAACAAGATGTGGTTGTAATGACGGCTCGCCTTTACCATCGCGAGCACTCCTTCAGCGGGAACACGGTTTTTGAGGCCAGTCAAGTTTTCGAGCACTATGAGCAGGAGCTGTTCACCGCCGCCGTCGCGGCTGCAGAGAAAGAGGGCAAACCGATTTCGCTTCTGGTTGTGCCTGCGGCAGACGTGTTCGACGCGATCGTGGCTACGTCGCAGCGACTAGAGTCCAGCCGCATCGTTTGCGGCCTGTCCAACAAGCTCACGCCGGATGAGCAGGCAAAACTCACGGGCGATGCGTGGGAGCGCCTGCCGGAACCGAGACCTCGGCTGATTCTCGAGATCCGTCTGCCCAACGGCACTGGTCGAGAGTATTCGCTTGGCCCGCACACGCCTCGCCTGAGAACCCAGGATCTCGACCTTCTGCATCGCATTTGGCTCGAAGTCACTTCTGATCCCAACTTCGCCGGCGCCCATCACTATCATGTGGTGGCTGTGGCCCTGGAAGAACTGGACCGCGAGTTACACGGTTCTAACCGCGAACAGGTTCTCAACCGGCTCCGCCAGGAGTTGCAGAAGCGCTCCGACGACAGCGCCTGAGTGTTGTCGTTCTGATTAACCACTACTTCGCCATCTTGCGACGCGCGCTCCCGACCGCATAGAATTCAAACATACGTCGAGTCCCGCATCTTTGCGGGAGCGGGGGACCCGCACCGGAAGTAATTCCGACGGGGCGAATCCGTTCAATCCGGCCCAACCGGTAAACGGTAGGACACCTTTCAGTCCGAGCCCGACAGCTAACCTCGCAGACGTGGAAAGGAGCGCGTCCGCGAAAGTTCGCTGGACCGTATCGCTAAATGGCCACTTCACAAATTCCCCATCCAAGAACCGGTCAACGTGTGCTGGTTGCATCCAGCGCCATGCTCGCCTTCATTTCCTTCTGGCGAGTCGCCGCCATCGTGCTGAACGATATGGGCTCGTCCGCCTTCTATGCCGGCGGCATTTCCGAACACTTCATCGGCAAAACCGCCCCGTGGTTCATTCTGGCAATCATGCTGATTGCGGGAACGGTGGCCTCGCTTTATATCGAGAGTTGCGGGATGTTTGTCCGCGGCGGCGTGTATCGCGTGGTCAAAGAAGCCATGGGCTCGGGCCTGGCAAAGTTCTCCGTTTCGGCCCTGATGTTTGACTACATCCTCACGGGACCGATCAGCGGAGTTTCAGCGGGACTCTACCTTTCCGGTCTGCTGAACGAGTTCTTCTCGTATGCCCACCTGCGCATCCAGCTCGCGGACAACGCTACCGCGGCGGCGTTTGCCATCCTGTGCACCATTTATTTCTGGTGGGAAAACATCAAGGGCATACACGAGTCGAGCGAGAAGGCCATGCGCATCATGCAGGTCGCCACTATCATGGTGGTAATCATGATCGTGTGGTGCTGCTACACCATGCTGGTTCGCGGCGCTCACCTTCCGCCATTTCCCAGCGCCCACACCATCACCTACTACGACGGTGCACACGGCGGCGCGCTCGGATGGCTGAGACATACCGGTCTTCCGTCGATCGGTCTGATCGGAATTCTCATCGGACTCGGCCACTCGGTGCTGGCCATGAGCGGTGAGGAAACAATGGCTCAGGTGTATCGCGAAATCGAACACCCGAAGCTTCCGAACCTCAAGAAGTCTGCGCTGATCATCTTCCTGTACAGCCTGATCTTTACGGCCGGGGTCTCGTTTTTCGCGGTAATGATCATTCCGGACTCGATCCGCAAGCAGTTCCAGGACAACCTGATCGGCGGCCTGGCGATGAACTTGGTGGGACCCTATTGGCTGAAACTGGCGTTCCATGCCTTTGTTGTTGTGGTAGGTGTCTTGATGCTCGCGGGCGCAGTCAACACCGCCATTGTCGGGTCGAATGGCGTTCTCAATCGGGTGTCTGAAGACGGTATTCTTCCAGACTGGTTCCGCAGACCCCATAAGCGCTTTGGCACGTCATACCGGATTCTGAATCTGGTGGTGGCGCTGCAACTGCTCACCATTCTCTTGAGCCGCGGCGACATCTTCGTCCTAGGCGAGGCGTATGCCTTCGGCGTGATGTGGAGCTTCTCGATGAAGGGCTTGGCGGTGCTGGTCCTTCGTTACAAGGCACCCGGCAAGCGTGAGTATCGCGTGCCCCTGAACTTCCACATCGGAAAAACAGAGATCCCTTTCGGTCTGGTTGTGATCACTCTCACCCTGATTGCTCTGTGCACCATCAACTTGTTCACCAAGCAGGTTGCGACCATCTCAGGGCTCGCCTTTACCGTCGTTTTCTTCGTAGTATTTGAAGTCTCTGAGCATGTCACGCGCAAGCAGGCGAAAGCACATGCTGAACTCGATCAATTCAACATCGATCCCGGCGATGCACTGACACCGCAGACTTTGGGCGTTCGTCCTGGCAACGTGCTGGTCATGGTACGGAACTACAACACCCTGTACAGCCTGGCCGCCACGCTTGACCGCGTGGACGCACGCAAACAGGACGTGGTGGCGCTCCATCTCCGTTTTCTAGGGCGCGCCGCAGGCGGCGAGTACGAACTCGAACCGGAGCAGTTGTTCAGCACCGAGGAGCAGACCCTATTTACCCGCGCCCTGGGACTTGCGGAGAAGAAGGGAAAGACCATACACCTGGCCGTCGCCGGAGCGACCGAGAAATGGGAAGCGGTGCTAAAGTCAGCTCAAGGACTAGAGTCCTCGGTGGTCGTACTGGGCGCGTCGCCCACCAGTCCTCTCACTGAAGAAGCTCGCCTGGCGGGTCTCGCCTGGGAGCGTCTGCCCGATCCCAAGCCGCAGCTGACATTAGTGATCTACTTCCCTGGCGGGCAAGAGCACGTCTTCTATCTCGGGCCGCACGCACCGCGCCTCACGCCCAAGGAAATTGACCTGCTGCACAGTATTTGGCTGGAACTCAGTAACGACGTTGCCCCTCTTGAAGTCCACCACCACGACATCATCCACTTCGCTCTGGACGAACTCAAAGGGGAACTTAACTATTCCGATCGCGAACAGGTGCTCGGACGGCTTCGCAGACACCTACACGACATCGAAGCGAAACGCGCCGTGCCGAGCTAAAGGGCAGGAAAACGCCGGTGTCCGCATGCCCTGCCTTGAAGGACCGGGCTATGCGCTTTTCTTCGAAGTCACTGCATAGAACGCAGCGGCTTCCTGTTCTATGTTCTTGCTGCCGCATTCAGGACAGCGCATTTCTTCGTGATCGTGTTCGTGAAGGGTAAGAATGCGTTCGAAGGTTTTCTTGCAATCCTTGCACGCGTAGTCGTACACGGGCATGAAACACCTCCCGCCGAACTCAGGGTCATTCTAACGCTCGAGCAGCAAGGCAGAGCTGTAAAAAAAGGCGGACGCCCAGGGCGGGATTCCGCCTAGAATCGATGGACGACCCGGACACTCCTATTTCTCGGTAAACTTGGCCGATGCCATGGTATTGCCCCAGCTTAGCTGCAGCGTGCAGCCGCCGCTCTTGTCAAAGCTGATGGTAAAGTTCTCAACCGGGGCCGACGTCTTCCCAACCTGCATGGGGACCCGCGCGAGTTCCTTCGATTTGTATTCATCTTTATACGGAATTCCCCACTCGCCGGTAACTTTGCTGATGATCAGCGTCCACTTGTCCTGCTCTGGGATCGTAAAGAGGGTGTAACTGCCAGCAGGAACATCGGTTCCCCCGACCGAAAGATTCGCGGTGGTCACAAACGTGGTCGCTTCATTTGCGCCGGTGCGCCAAATCTCGCCGAACGGCGCAACTTCGCCTCCCACTTTTCGGCCCTTGAGTCGCGGGCTTGAGTAATCAACGGTGATCGTCTTCCCGCTCGGCAAGGTGCATTGGGCTTGTGCCGGCGGGCTGGGACGTTGGCTCTTATCTTGCTGCGCAGAGGCGAGTAGAGTGAAGGTCAGAAAAAAAAGAAGTCCAAGTGAAATTTTCTTCGTCATGACAGATCTCCTTAAGCAGTCAGCACCCAGCGTTCAGCCAAGTGGAGGTGTGAGCTTGAATCGAGAAACTGAAGACACCAATTCACCGCATTAGACTAGCGCTGGTTGAGAAGGTTAGCAATTCAGGATCGAGCGGAGGGGCCAGGCGATTCGGTCGCTCAGCCCGGCGTCCTGGGGGGATGAGCGAACGGGGTTTTAAGCAATCAGAGGCAGGGATTTCCCTACCCCAGCTTCGACGCAAACGCCAGCACCAGCGCACCGATGAGGATGCGATAGACAGCAAACGGAGTGAATCCCCGCCGGCGAACCCAAGCCATAAACCATGCGACGGAGCCGTAGGCCACGATGAAGGACACCACAAAGCCAATCAGCAACACCACCCATCCGTGAGCATCGATCTGGGAAACGCCGATCGGATTTGCGCCTTTGCCGCGAATGGATTTCAGCAGATCGTAGCAGGTCGCTACTACCATTGTGGGGATCGAAAGGAAAAACGAGAATTCAAGGGCGGAGGCTCGCGACATACCTGCAATTTGGCCACCGGCAATGGTAGACATAGAACGTGAAGTTCCGGGGAAAACGGCCGAAAGGATCTGGCAAGCCCCAATCCAGACCGCCTGCCCCAGGCTCATCGCTTCCATCTTCCAGGTATGAATGCGGGCGCCGGCCTCGGTCGACCCCAACCTCTCGGCGCTTGCATTCAGTGCATCCACCGCCCACATGACGATGCCTCCGACCAGCAGTGACGCCCCCATGATCATCAAGTTCTCAAGGTGCTTGCCGATAACCTTGGTCAACAGAAATGCGGGCACCGCCGTGACCACAAACGCCGCCATCGTCAATCCAAGCGGATGCGTGAGTGCGGTGCGGTCGCCGTTCTCCCCGCCCGGGAACGTGCTGAGGAACTCGGCAATACGTGCGCGGAAGTAGATGGGAAGAGTCAAGATGGCGCCCAATTGGATCACGATCGTGTACATCTTCCAGTAGCCGTCACCTAAGCTGATGTGAAACAGGCTCTCGGCAATGCGCAGATGCGCGGTCGAGCTGACTGGCAGAAATTCTGTTAGGCCTTCAATGATCCCCAGTACCACCGAGAGCAAATAGTCGTTCAAGTTTCCTCCCCAACCAACCACAACTAGGCAGTTTCTCCGCGAGCCTCAGCCGCCGACGCGGGCACCGCCCGCTCCCTTGCCCACTCCCTCTGCGCCTGGATTTCCTCGGCGCGAGTGGTAGAGAGCGGCACGGTCTTGCTCAGTACCTCGAGCAGGATCTGGGTCGTAAGGTTCCGTTTGCTGCTGTAGGCGGCGTAAAGCGCGCTCTGAACGGCTGCGTCGATCTCTGCGCCGGAAAATCCTCGAGCAGCCGAGGCAATCTGCTTGAGGTCCAAATCGAGTGGATTTCGCTTACGACGCCTGAGTTGGATGCTGAGGATCTGCTCGCGCTCGGTTTGCTTGGGCAAGTCCACAAAGAAGAGCTCGTCAAATCTTCCCTTCCGAATCAACTCGGGGGGCAACACGGTGACGTTGTTGCAGGTTGCCGCAACGAAGACGGGCGCCCGGCGGTCTTGCATCCAGGAAAGAAAAGAAGCCAGAATTCGCGACGAGACACCCGCGTCAACCGATGCCGAATCTGGCGCGCTACCGGCAAAGACCTTTTCCAGCTCATCGATCCACAAGACACAGGGGGCAAGACCCTCAGCCACGCGAAAAACCTTCTGAATTCGTTTTTCCGTTTCCCCAATGTATTTGTCGTAGATCGCCGCGGTATCGAACTTCACTAGGGGCAGCTTCCATTCTCCCGCAATGGCCTGCGCACAAAGGGATTTGCCGCAGCCCTGCACGCCCAGGATGATTACCCCGCGGGCTGGCTCCAGGCCAAATTGACGCGCCGATTCTTCCCAGGAGCCGCGACGTTCAGCCAGCCAGCTCTTCAGATTCTCCAGGCCCCCAATCGAGCCCATATTCTCCGAAGCCTCGACGAATTCGAGCATTCCCGCATGCTGGAGCAGCTCCTTTTTGGCTTCCAGCACATCGGTGACGGTCTCAGGAACCAAGCCATATCGCGTGACCAGGGCCCGCGAAATCGCTCGCTCGGCTTCCTCTTCCGTCAAACCGCGCAGATTGTTGATTATGGCATCGACGCCAGATGCATCCAGCTCCTTACGCAAGGTTCTGTTCGAACTAACCCGCTTCCACACCTCGTCGAGAATCTGGTGCAACCGCTGTTTGTCGGGTAAAGGAAGTTCCAGAAATTCCACCAGGCTGGTAAGTTCCGGCGGAATGGTCAGAGCCGGAGCGGTTATGACAACCGTCTTGCGATTGGTTGAGAACTTCTGGCCCACGTCGCGTAATCGTCGAACGACGACCGGATCTTCAATATGGCGATGAAAGTCTTTCAGTATAAAAACGGCTTCGACAGAAATGGATTCCAACGTTCCCAGCGCCTGCGCCGGTTCTCGACTGTTGTAGATGGCAGCGGTTGCATCATCGGGCTGATGCAGCGTCGACCTGGCAGCGCCCGGGAACTTCGCTTCGTAGGAAACTGTCCCGGGGTCACCACCGCAGCGCATCAGTCCGCTGGCAATGCTCCACTCAAACACAGCCAGGTTTAGGGGTGACGAAGCTTCTCGGACTAGCCGCACAGCGCGCGTCTCCTCGACCGTTTCCATAACAATGATGGGCGTCGAAGAGTCGATGAGGATTTTCAAACGCTCGAGAACATCGGCCATGTTGAGAGTTTAGGTGAGAAAAGACCGGCCGTTAGAAACTTTATGTTGCAATGTGGCAGCCAAATGGTCAATGTCCGTCGGTGCCAAATGACCGGCGGAACGGTCTTCGAGTAGCGGCTGGCGGTTCGTGCCCACCGCATCGCGGCGAATCTGAATCAACAGCGCATGCACGGCGTTGGGATCAAACTTCTGCGGAGCCATGCGGACGATCTCGGTCAGGGTTGCACCGAGCGACAGGGGTTCACGATACGGTCGCGGGCTGATCATGGCATCGAATGTATCCGCTAGTCCAACAATCCTCACCTGCATGGGCACATCGTCGTTCAGCAATCCGTCAGGATAACCGGAACCGTCGGCCCGTTCATGATGCCAGCGCACGACCTCGGGAATCCTTGGCCAGGGGAAATTCACGCCAGTAACGATCTGGTGTCCCACGGTGGTGTGATCGGCCATTTCCTGAAATTCCTCGGGATCGAGGGTGGTCGGCTTCCCAAACAGCCGCTTATCGACCGCCACTTTGCCGATGTCGTGCAGGTAGCCAGCCGATCGGAGGGCAGCAACTTCATTGATATCCATGCCCAGCGCGTCGCCGATCGCAGCAGCGTAGCGTCCCACCCGTAAGGAGTGGCCGTGGATATTAACGTGCTTCACGTCGATAGCCGTCGCGAAAGCTTCGAGCGCGTTGTCATAGAAACCGTGCAGCGATGCCATCAAGCGAAGATTCTCCGCGACCCGTTGGGCGAGCGTCTGAGTAAGCGAATGGTTCTGGACTGAGAGCGCGACGTAATGACAAAGCAAGTCGAGCGACTGCAGCGCATCTTCTTCGTAAATGGAATCTCCCTGCCGACGACCCAGTGCCACCGCGCCCACCAGCCTTCCTCCGACTTTCAAGGGGGCGATGCACTTGAATAGCTCGGGGGCGACGTTTCCATTCGCGCTCAGAAAGGTATCGTAGGAAGATTGGGCTAACAGCACCGCCCCGTGCGTGGTGCTTAAGGCGTGCACGTGGCGAGGAAGAAGGGGGATCACAGAGGGTTCTGGGATCAGAGCGAACCCTGCGGTTGCAACCGAGTTCAGCATGGAAGGCTTTTCGATAAAAACGAAAAGAACGCCCTCATTCGCGCCGGCGCCCTGCATGAGCGCGGTCAGCATCGTCTGCGCCGTTTGCGCGAAATCCCGCTCCGCCGTCATCTCGGGACCGAGATCCGACAAGGTTTCGACGGTGCGCATCAGGCGCCGAAAATTTTCTTTTTGGGCGGTCACCCTCGATCGGAGCAACACACACCAGAGCAGTTTGAGAGTACCACGGTAGGAATGACCCAAAGGTGGGAGGTTTGTTGGTTAGTTTGGTGCGTGAAAAGCGAGATCGCTTCCCTTCTCAACCCCTATATTTACAAGCATCATCCCTCTCCTGTGGATGAAGTAGAAATGAAGTCCGCGGACCGCGGCGAAGACTACTTTGCCATCGCTGAAAGCTGGCGGACCGTACTGATGAACGTCGTGGTTGCGCGAGTAAGCGTCCGGTCGCGGCGGTATGCGACGCCCAGTTCCCGCCACAGCTCCTCACCCTTGATCGGAATGAGCCTCACGCGCCCCGCAAGCACCTGGTCGCGGGCAAAACTGGCGCTAATAATGGATACGCCAAGTCCGGCAGCAACGAAGCTCTTGATCATGCCTACGCTCGGCAATTCCATGCGAATCTGCAGCTGGGCGGCATAAGGACGAAAGAGCTTATCCATCACTCGTCGGCTGAATCCGGTTTTGGGCAGGAGCAGCGGTTGCTTTGCGATGTCGCTGACGGTGACGACCTCGAGCTTCGCGAGCGAATTCTGTGGGCTCACCATCAGCATCAGCTGATCGCGAAAAATCGGGTGAGTGCGAACGTTGGAGCTTTTCACCGGAAGCGTCACGATGCCTACATCCAAGGCACCGGTCTCCAGCTTCTCGACAATCTTATAGCTGAAATTTCGATAGATGCTGATCTGCACACCGGGGTAGAGGCTACAGTACTTGGCAAAGACGTCGGGAAGCACGTAAAGGCAGGTGGCCTCATTGGCTCCAACCGTGATGGTTCCGCGCGGCGTGCTACCCTGGTCTGCAACCGCCAATAACGATTCGTCGCGCATCTGCAGCATGCGTTCGGCGTAGGCGAACAAGGCGCGCCCCGCAGGGGTCAGGGTTACGTCCTTGCCGCTGCGGTCCAGCAGGCGATCGCCGTAAGCCTGTTCCAGTTGGCGGATTTGCGCGCTGACCGCGGACTGCGACCGGAAGACCTTTTGTCCCGCGCGGGAGAAGCTTCCAAGCTTTGCCACTTCGAGGAATGTGACTAGCTGATCGAAGTCCATTGTTGCCGGAATTATACAGTGGTCACTGCTCGGTGGTCAGTGGCCAGTTCAGAACTTCGACCTCTTCTCCGCGGATGAACGGGTATTAGAACAGATCAAAACGCAGAAAAAAATTATTTGTCGATGTTTTCCTCTGAGGCTGACACAAAGTACAAGAAGCCAAGCAATCCCCAGGGAGCCGCGTTGATCTGCGAGAAGAAATTGCCTTACTCTTCTGCCCCAACTGCGGCGAGCTGAACCAGGGGTGCTGCGGTATTTCCTGCTGCCGCGTGCAGACCGCACTCAGTTTTACCGAAGCCGGACCAGCGTCCTGCCCGAGCATCTTCGCCAAGAAGGACGGCGCGGGTGCAATTGGTGCAACCGATACTCGGATAGTTGCGATCGTGGAGAGGGTTATAAGGAACGTTGTGCTTTACGATGTAGCTCCAAACCGTCTGCTGCCGCCAGTCGGCAAGAGGATTGATCTTTACCAGGTTGAATTTTGGGTCCCATTCGACTTTCTTTGCCGCAGCACGCTGCGGGGTCTGGCCGCGACGGATCGCAGTAATCCAGGCATCGAGGGTTGAAAGCTTGCGCCGCAGCGGCTCGATTTTCCGCAAGTTGCAGCAACGATCTGGATCTGTCGCCCACAACTTCGGTCCAAATTCGCGCTCCTGCTCTTCCGGCGACAGTTGCGACAAAATGCGCTCGATTTTGATTTGGTAACGTTCTTCAACTCGATCGATCAAATCGTAGGTCTCGGGAAATAAGAACTCTGTATCCCCTGTAAAAACCTTCATCCCAGGATTGATTTGAGACGCAATATCGAGAAGAACCATGCCCTCGGCACCCATGCCGGTTGCAATGGCGACGCGGTCGCCGTAGGTACCAAACGCCCAGGACAACACCTGGCCGGCTGTCCATCTCTCCGCAAGCAGACTTACGCGCTCGATATCGGTCATCACGCACTTTCTCCGGTCTCAGGACTTACGTCGGAAAATTGGATCCCCCAAGAAAATTCATTGAATTGCTCGCGCAACTGACGCGCTTCGGCAAAGCGCACAACCTCACCCACAATCAGAAGGCTCGGGGCATTGTGTCGCGGCGCAGCGAAAAGATTGGCGACAACGGTGAGGTGTACTTGTTCGGATTCGATAGTTGCGCCGGAAATAATCGCACAAGGCGTTTCCGGCGCAACTCCGGAGGACAACAGACGCTGTTGAAGCGAGGACAAATAATGGCCCGGCATATACACGACCAGCGTCGCGTTTTGGGGAAGGGCATCCGGCCAATTTGCTATGTGCTCTGCGTTCCTGCTGCTCCCGGTAACCAAAATCAACGTCGATGAAAGATCGCGGTGAGTCAGCGGAATCTGCGTTCCGGCGGCGGCGCCAAGGGCCGCAGTGATGCCCGGAACAACTTCCGTTTCGACTCCCGCCTGGCGCAATGCTTCGATTTCTTCTCCACCCCGACCGAAAATGAACGGATCCCCGCCCTTCAGCCGAACCACCTGCAATCCCATGAGCGAGTACTCAACAAGTTGACGATTGATTTCCTCTTGCGGCGTGCTCTTCCTGCCGCAGCGCTTGCCCACGTCAATCAGCTTGGCACCGTGCGGAACCAGCGCGAGGATTTCGGGGTTGACGAGACTGTCATGCAGCACAACATCGGCGGCGCGAAGTACCTTAACGGCCCTCACGGTGAGCAATTCCGGATCGCCCGGGCCCGCGCCCACGAGAAATGCTTTGCCGCCCTGCATCAGTTGCGTCCGCCTTCCTGCGCAGCACTTCGCTCAAATGAAGCGCGGCTGGCGAGTTCATGCAGGATTCGCTTGCGAACTTCAGGATCCAGATCCGTCGCAGCAAGCTCTTCCCGTTGCTTGCCGAGCGTGGCAACCCACGATTCATACTCAGCACCAAACTGCTTTTCGAGTTCCTGGCGAATTCGTTGCGCCAGCGCGGGGCTTTGACCTCCGGTCGAGATTGCGATCTGCAGGTCTCCGCGGCGCACAACCGCCGGGTAATAAAAGTCGCAATTGGGTGGATCATCGACCGCGTTGCAGAGGATGCCTTTCGCGTGAGCTTCGGTGAAAACCTGTGTGTTCACCTCATGTGAAGAGGTGGCAACGATGACCAGGAACATTCCCTCAAGGTCGCGCGACTCGAATGTGCGCTGCTCCCAGTCAATTGCGCCCGCAGACGCCCATTGGCGAATCTGGGCTGTTGCCTGGGGAGCGACGACTTTCAAGGACGCGCGTTCGGCGAGCAGGCCCGCGATCTTGCCTTCGGCAACAACGCCGGCACCTACGACCAGGCAAGCCCGCGATTCGAGTTTTAGGAAGATCGGAAACATTGTTTTTCAGTACAAAAGGGAAAAGCCCATCACCAGGGGCACTGGCGATGGGCTTTTCAGATCCTTTTGTTCTCAGTGTTTCAGGTCAGAAGCTTCCCGGCG
>Ga0310810_10001345_pt1 | contig 25653 bp, 44 predicted proteins | sample NCmetagenome_FD_207641 | JGI IMG/M metagenome (GOLD analysis project Ga0310810, IMG submission 207641) | Soil microbial communities from experimental microcosm in Duke University, North Carolina, United States - NC | ecosystem: Engineered > Artificial ecosystem > Soil microcosm > Unclassified ...
CGGCAGTAGATAGGGAAACGGACCTTGGCCTGGGGTGTCCCGATAGACCGGGACAGGGACAGGCCGGTTGTGAGGCTCGCGGGACGCGGGCAGACAGGAGGAGTCGAGGTGGGGCGAAGAGCTGAGTGGGGTGAAGTCCGAACAGCCTTGGACAGGGCTGGGTTCGAGGTTCGCCTCCTAGCCTCCGGGCACTGGGGCGTGTTCCGGGGCAAGGCCCGGGTGTACACCTTGCCGGGGTCGGCGTCAGACTGGCGCGGATACCGTAATACCTGTGCGGAGATCCGGCGTCTGCTGGGCGTACAGGTCCGACAACGACCACAGAAGGGGCGAGCATGAGCGAAAAGTACATTACTGGCACGGGTCAGGTGATCTACAACGTCCACTCCAAGCCCGAGTGCCTGGGCACGTGGTGCGTGGTTCACAACCCCGCTCCGGGCCCGTGGGCTTCCTGGCCTACACACTGGCTTCCGGCGGGCCGCCCCGTGGCTGGACGTCATGGGGTCATGACCCGGATCTGCCCCCACAGCTACCTGCACCCCTGCGCCGAAGACATGGCCGCTTTCGGGGAAGGCTACGAACCTAACCACAACTGCGACGGATGCCCCTGCGGCCCGGAGCACATCGGGGCGCTGGAGGGCCGGGGTGTGGCGCGGGCGAAGGCGATCCTGGGGGTGGCGTCGGAGAACGAACCGGCCCCGCGTGACTACTCGGGGCGCCCGGCGAAGCAGGTCGGGGAACTGACCCTGCGGGAGAAGTTCCTGGCAGACCAGGACGAGGCCGGTGCGGAAGAAGTGCTGTCGGCCCTGGTGCACCACCTGGTCGGGCACGTGATCGCCAACAACGGCGATCATCCGGGCCGGGCGCAGGTGTCAGCCGCGTGGCTGGAGCAGATGGAGCAGATCGGCGCGGGGCAGGCCAAGACCCTGTTGCAATTCGCCTGCTGGCATCTGGCGGAAGGATTCCTGGTCGGCATGGAGCAGACCGGGGCGTTGGCGCAGATGTACGGGGTGCGCCTCGGGAAGGGGTTCCGAGAAGATGATCAGGAGTGACAAGTTCAGCATCTACTACCAGTGGTACGGGATTCGCCTGCGGTGCGACGTATGCCACGCCCGCGACTGGGGCTCCGGCGACGTATTCGACTGGTCCAGCGAGGAAGACATGAACCTGGCCGCGCTCGTCTCCCACTCACAAGCCCACTGGGCCAAGATCCACGCCGTCTCGGAGGAACAGTGACTGACATCCAGACCACTGCCCAGAACATCATCGACCAGGCCCGCGCCGACGGGAAAGACCCCGTCGAGCAGCTCAAGCGCCAGGGCCTCCTGCTCGACAACCGGCGGCTCATGCAGATCCGCGTCGAGAGCATGGAACAGGTGATCGACTTCATCGACCAGGTTCCGGCGCACGCCCTGCTCCGGGAGGCCGGACACCCGGGCAACCTGGCCGAGGACTACCGCACTGTCCTCCTCGCCCACCTGGGGGACCTGGCAGGGAAGGCCCGGGACAAGTGGTTTCGGCAGTAGGTGCGTATGACGCCAGCCTTTTGGCCTGGCTCGGCACCGGTGTAAGTTTCCTGGCCGGACTGGTCGCTGTTGCGATCATCGCGGTCATCATCGGAAGGAGTGACGACTAATGGCACATACCGACTGGGAGTCGGTAGTTGGCAGGCAGGGCCGGGCTGAACTCATGCGGTTCCAGTTCGAGATGATCAAGGTCCGGGCCAGCCTCGGCTGGACCCACAAGGATCTTCGCATCGCGCTGAAGAAGCTTGCCAACAACAGCAACCCGGAGACCGGCAGCCTGTACTGGCAGATGGCCAACGCGCAGGAATGGTGCAAGGTGCTCGGCGGCAAGCTGCTGGTCACCTACGACAACATGCCCACCCCCGACCCCGACGAACTCGACGCTGTGGTTCAGCAGCTCAAGGCGCTGTTCCTGGAGGACGAGTTCGAACGGTGGATGGCGGTGCGCCTGCTGGCCCAGTCCCGCATCGCGGCTGGGATCAGCACCCACGAGATGGGTAAGAAGATCGGCCTGAGCGGGGCTTCGGTCGCCCACTGGGAACAGGAGACCCCGAACCCTATGATTCCTAGCCTCATGCGCCACGCCTACGCGTTGGGTGGCACGGTCCACCTGGACTTCGTCGCCGTGGAGCCGGTCAAGGGCCCGGTGGGTCGCCGATGACCGGGGGAAGCTGGCACTTCTGGCTGCCCAAGCTGCTGCCGGTGTTCGGCATCGTGGCTGTGTTCGTGCTGGTGTACGTCGGCGCGGAGCGGGTGAAGTCGGAGGAGACCCTGGCCGGGAAGCTCGGCGGTCTGCTCATGGCGGGGATCGGCCTTCTGGTCGGTTTCATCATCGTCGTGTTGATCAGGTAGTAGCGAGTTGACGGCGAACCGGTCACGTGCTAGGGTTTCGGACATGAGTAGTGGTCAGGAATTCGACAGCGTGACCGGTTTCATCTTCTTCGTGACAGGGCTGATCGCGGCCCTCGGCGCCTGGTACTACACCATTCGCCGACTGCGCGCCTACTCCCGCTACGGAGCCAGTCACAAGGCGTCCCGCCGCCCCATGCACGCACAGCTACGCCTGGGTGTTGCTGACGGACAGCCCGCGTGGCTGTACTCGACAACCTGGTAGGACACATGAAACAACTCTTCACCGGTGTCGCCTTCGGTGCCGCCGTGTACCTCTTCTTTGACACCCTGCACATGGTGAACAGACCCGTGGCCATCGCCATCTTCGCTGGAGCGATGTGGGCGTGGTCCGGAACGAAGGAGGAATCGGAATGACCGTCACCCCCGAGGCGAGCGGAAAGGCCGTCGACATCCGCACGGACCAGACCGTAGCCATCGCATGGGCACGGCTTCGCGACGCGCAGCGCCGCCTGGAAGAAGCAGCAGCCGAGGTGGAGCTGTACCGGGGCCGGTTCGACGCGATCATCGGCGACCGTGAGCACATCACCGCCGACGGCCGCGACGTGGCCTTCTACCGCAACGACGGCCGGTTCTCGGCCAAGCGGTTCACCGAAGACCTGCCGCACATCGCCGAGAAGTTCATGGTCGAGAAGACCGAAACGGTCCTCGACGAGGCGGCCCTGAAGGCGGCCCACCCGTTCCTGTACACGCAGTACCGGGCGCGTACGCTGCGTCCGGCGAAGGGAAGCTGAAGTGTTCGAGGCTTTCCTGTGCTGGCTGCTGGCAGCCACGCTGTTCTGCGGCCTGATCCTGGCCATCATCCGTGGCCGTAAGGAGGGGTGATGACGTTCATTCTCGCTGCTGCCGCGTTCGTGGGCTTCACGATCGTGGTGGCCAAGGTACTGGGCATCCCCGGAAGGGGGAAGTAATGCAGAACATCCCCGACGCCTTCTGGATCATCATCGGCATCGGAGTCGCGTTCTACTGCGCCTTCGCCGGTCTGGCGATGGTGCTGCGCAACACTGCGGAGCGCACCGAGATCACCTACAAGGAAACGGAGGAGTAGCGATGGGACGGGTCTTCAAGATCCTCCTGATCACCCTGGGTGCGCTCGTCATCCTCGCCTGGTTCGGCAAGACGTACGAACTGCGCGACAAGGACCAGCCGCGCCTGCCGATCCCGACGCAGTTCAGCGTCCCGAAGGTAGACGTGAGGCGCTCGTGATTCACCACACGTGGTTCGTCATCGGCGCCTGCCTCGGCGCGGTAGTCTCCGGCTACCTGTTCGCCTCCTGGTGGAAGCGCCGGTAGGCACCAGGAGTCCGTGCTTTTGAGAGAGGAGGTGGGGATGAAGAAGGAATTGCTGGCCATGCTCATCGGTGTGGCCATCGCCGCTATCGCGTTCCAGATCTTCTTCGGATTCTAGGAGTCCACCGTGAGCCATAGGCCGGTTCCTGTCGGAACCTTGTTCCTCCTGGTGGCGGCGGCGTTGATCGTCATCGTTGTCCTCGGGAACCTGCTGTCGTGAAGGACCTGTGGAAGCCGATGCTGGTAGCTGCCGCCATCGGGACGATCTGGTACTGCGTGTACATCCTGCTTTTCAAGTAACTAGGGGCGACAATGCGGGCGAAGGACAAAGGCACGTTCGCAGAGTCCCACGTCGTAAAGCACCTGGTGGGCTCCGGGATCTTTCCGGATGCCCACCGGTCTGCTTTGGCGGGCTCTGCCGACATTGGGGACATCATCGGATGCCGGGACTTTACGATCCAGGTGAAAAACTGCGCGACCATGCAGATTCCGGCCTGGCTACGCGCAACGGAGGAGCAGCGCTCCCGCCACGGCGAGCCCTATGGCGTGCTCGTGATCAAGAGGCTTGGTTCCGGCGTGCGCTCTATCGGGGACTGGCACGTAGTTATGCTCGGCGAGCCCTGGAAACAGCTCTGGCGCGAAGCCGGGAAGCCCGTGATCAACATGTGGTTCGCGAAGAAGAACACCATGGAGGCCCTGAACTGGAGGGGCCTGGGCAATGACGTTGTCCGGGTCGAGTTCCGGGGCGGAATCACGGTCGCTGACAACGACCAGTTCCGGGTTATGACCATGGACGGCTGGCTGAACCTGGCCCGTCGCCGGACCGGAGCGCCGGAGAGCCCGGCAGAAAACTACATCAACAATCCGAAATATCCGTTTCTGCGGGAGGTGCAGCAGTGAACGAAGACACCCTGTATCCGCAGTGGATCGCCCAGGAGCTGGAGCCTAACGAGGACACCGTCTTCTTCTTCACCGCCGAAGAAGTTGCACCGATGTTCCGGGTGGCCAAGTCCACCGTCCAGTCGTGGGTACGCCACGGCGTCATCCGTGCCATCCGTACCCCGGGCCGGGCATATCGGATTCCGCACACGGAGATCCGGCGCGTACGCAGGGAGTCCGACAATGTTTCCTGAACCGCCCCGGCCGAAGCTGCACCTGTCCAACCACTTCATGCTGGTGCGCGGTGACGCCGCCTACCAGCAGTACACCGGCAAGACCCGCATCCAGTGCGACGAGTGCGTCTGGACGCTGCACGAGGCCCGGGGTGTCGGCGAGCCGCCGCGTTCGGCGCGGCAAAAGCGCGTCACCACCCGCAACGGGTTGACCACGGTCATGTTTTTGTGCGCCGAACACGCGAACCTGTGGCGCGAAGCAGACGGGAGGTAGCAAATGTCAAGTTTCGACGAGGACCCGGCTCAGCACATCCTCGCCATCGACCCGGGGCACAAGGTCTGGATCGACGGGATCAGCCAGTCGTGCGGCCTGGACAAGCCGAGCCTGGACCATCAGCAGCCGGTTCTGATGGACCGCCGATTCACACGGGTGTGGATGATGGTGTGGCTCCAGCCCCGCGAGTACGACGGGGTGGGCTTCAACTACGGGGTCCGGGTGGAGCAGCGCGGCCTGCGCTTCAAGTGCATTGTGCGCGGCCCGCAGGGGCACGTGACCTTGGAATATTGGCCGACCTTCCCTGATCCGGGAAAGATCGTCACCGCTGCGATGATGGCCGGGTTCGACTGGGCGCCGCCGATCTTCGGGTCCGACTTGTGAGCCAAGGCCACGTTCCTGTCAGCGACGACCTGCGGGCCCTGATGACGCATCTGGTCATGCTGCGGGAGCTGCACAACGCGTCGCATCCCGACGCCCCGATCTACCAGGCCGACCTCGCGGAGTTCATCGGGCTCAAAAGCAAGTCGACGATGGGCAACTACGAGTCGGGGTACTCGGTGCCCCGGCTCGCGATCTTGTCGAAGTGGCTGGAGTTCTGGGGCTACAAGCTGGTCGCAGTACGGATGGAGGATCTGGAAGATGAACATCAATCTGGAGGGGCGGACCAAGTCGTCGGTTCTGGAGAAGCTGCGGACTGACTACCAGTCGTGGCTGTCGCGCCTGGCCGGAGGGAACATGCACATGCCGGACGGGTCTCGGCGGCTGACCGTCGACTACTCGAACGCGGCGCTGATGCTGGACCAGGCGGTCACCGAGGCGTTCCTGACCGGGGCTGCCTGGCAGATGCTGAACGACGCCCCGAAGGCGATCGTGATCGAGAAGAAGGAGGTAGGTGGTGAGTGATACCTATCTGTTCGAGCGGATCGCCGCCGATGCGATCAGCGACATCCGTTCGGGACGGCTGGGCCCTGGCGAGGCCCTGCCGATGATCAAGGAATGGAAGGCCAAGTACGGCTGCGGGTACTACAGTGTCCGGCAGGCCCGGCTGCTGCTTGTCCGGCGCCAGTACGTCGAGAAGTTCGGCCAGAACATGTGCGTGACCAGCTTCGCGCCGTTCCTGTAGGAGCATCCGATGAAGAATAAGGTCCATGTGGGACAGCCGGGGCTGATGCTCCTGGACTCCTACTGCCGACTGGTGACTGAGGCGTTCGGGCCCTGCTACCTGGTGGGGGAGTGTCTGACCAGGCGCGACTACCGCCACGTCGACATCAGGGTGATCATGGAAGACGACGCGTTCTGCGACCTGTTCGGCGGCACCTGGAGCACCGGCCACAACTCCACCCGGTGGGTGCTGGTGTGCTCGGGGCTCACCAAGCTGCTGACCTTCGTGTCAGGGGTGGCTGTGGACTTCCAGATCCAGCCGGAAACATGGTCGACCACGTTTTTCGACGGTCAGCCGAAGGTCCGGATCGGGGGTCAGAACCCGAGCATGGAGAAGGCGTAGAACCGCAGGTCAGTGCCGACGGCAACGTCCATGGTCACGAAGACGGTCTCACCGTAGATCTCCCGGGGCCATGGACCCACCTTCTGCGGCACGGTGGTCGCGGCCGGGACAGTGAAGGTGCGGTCCGCCACCGACAGGTCAAGATCCACGTTGTAGGGTGACTCGATCGTGAACGCGCGGGCCACGCCCCCGTTCACGTTCCCCACCTCAAGCCACGTCGCCCCGTCATTGACGAAGAACATGTCATTGGTGGCGTCAGAGTTCACCGGCACCGGGACAACCAGGACGCGCCGGTTCATTGCCTGGACGGGGATGATCGTGCGCGCCATTACAGATTCTCCTCGCGAAAGCGTCGCAGCCGTTCTGCCCGGTTCCTCAGTCTAGTAGCCGTGCGGCCCTCATACGACTGGGCACGGCCCTGCGAGACGGTCAGATTGCGCATCGTCGGCTCAGCCCGGTCCTCGATCATCTCGACCGTGCCGGAGCCCATCCGCAGCACCTTGGCGAACACGTCAGCCTCCCGGTTGGCGCGGACACGGGCGCCGAAGTAGCCGTGCCCGTCGACCCGGAGGGTGACGACCAGATCCTTGCCTTCCGGGACCGCCACAACGCCGTACAGGCCCTTAAGGACCCGGCACCTATGCTGGGCTACCCGCAGAATCTTTCCAGGGGCCTCGTCCAGGTCGGCAGGCGCGGAAAACAGATACTTAAACGTACGGATCATGGCTCGGCTCGGGGTGGATGTGGCTGCCGTCGGTGGTCTGCTGCATCTGGCTGGGGGCCGGGATGCGCAGGGCCAGGTTCTGGATCATGTCGATCATCTTGTCCTGCTGCTCCTGCATGGCGGTCATCCGGCCGTTGGTCTGCTCCACGACAGTGTTGCCCTGCTGCTTGATCGCCCCCAGGTCCTTCTGGGTGGAGGTGTGCTGAGCAACGCCGAGGCCAGCCAGCAGGGCCAGGATCGTGGTCAGGACAGCCTCGGTCGGCTTGTCGTTGACACTCAGAAAGACGATCGCCGCCAGGGTGGGAATGGAGATTCCCAGAATCAGAGCAACGGTCGGCCAGGTGAATGTACGGCTTTCCATATCGGGTGTCGCCCCCTTGAACTTTGTTGACCTAGTTTGGGAGGGTACCCGATCCAGAACCTGAGTGTCGCTCATCTTCACCTCCTTCCGAGTGAAACATGCGGGATTACGCAATAGTGTTTACTGCTGCGCGGTTCCTTCGCGAAGCGCCTGCTTTACCCAGGCCACAACCTGGTCCTGAGTGGGACCATTGCCGCCCGATGCGGCGAGGTCGGCCAGGGCCTTCTCAATGCGCGCCAGGGCCGCTTCCGTCCGGGCCTGGCCTGCCAGCAGGGTCGAGATGTTCGCCCCATTGGCCTTCGTCTGCGCCTGGATTGCCAGAACGATTTCGTAGGCGAGGCCGACCGGGGCCCCGTTGAGCAGGTCCCAGTTCCACACCTTCAGGCCGATCGCGTCCAGGTCCGCCTGCGTCAGTGCCATAGTCGTAAACCCTTCCAGGTTCCAGGGGGTGCGGGTGTCGCTGATCACCGCGTCCAAAACCGAGATGTGAACGTGGTTCGTGTGCGGGTCGATGCCGTTGTAGGCCCCCCACGTCCACGCCGGGCGGCTGCCACTGGCGTACGACGAGAAGATCCGGTGGTTGGAGATGACGTACTTGATCCGCTTGTCGCGGTTGCGCCGCAGGATCTCCGCGAACCAGTACGAGTCGAATCCGTGCGCCGGGTCGTGGGTCAGGTCCAGCGCCGTCACGATCTCCGTACCGACGCCCGGCACATAGTGCGGGTTGTGGTCGGAGTTCGTCGACTGGTGCGCCTCGTCGCCTACCAGGCCGTCGCTGGCCTTCGACCGGTCCGGGGCAAGCAGATTGGCCTGGTCGCGCAGGACCAGCAGGGAGCCCATCGCCCGCCAAGCCATGATCGCCCCTCCTCGGTTACGCCGCGCGCCAGACGTGCATACGCGAACGCATGCGCAGGATCGTGTTGGACACGGCAGCCGCCGCCTGAGCCATCTGCATCTGTACGGTTCCGTTGCCACCGGCGACGATCTCACCGATCAGTGAACCGGACAGGACCGTACCGGCGCCAGCGCCGCCGTAGCTGATGCCCGTGCCGGAGGTGTTCTGGGTGTTGGCCTTGAGGCTGCCGACGCCGGAACCAGCGCCCACGTCGAGCATCCCAGCGCCGCCCCAGCGGACCGTGGAGCCACCCGGCCAGGTGAACGCGAACTGGATGTCTTCGGTTGTGGTGGCCTCGTAGAACAGGTCGCACCGCCACTGATAGGTGCCAGAGGTGACTACCGGGAAGCTGAACCCGGTTACGTTGACCAGGGCGATGGAGTTGCTGACGGTCTGGTCGGCGGCCAGGCGCAGCTGCGCGTACAGGGCCCGCGAGTGCAGGCTGATGTAGTTTGCGCCGTCCCAGATGTCGACGCGGTCCACGTCGGCAAGGGCCGTCACCTGGTTCTCTACGGGCGCGAGGTCGCGGGCGGTTCGGTCGGCGGCGTTGGTGTAGCGGCGGACCAGCCGCCCGACCATGCCCCCGATGAAGGTTGCGAAACCGGACGGGTTATCCGCCAGGTCGGGGTCAGCCGGGTAGACAAGCCCCTGATCCGGATCGACGTTTGGCATGTCCTGCTATCCTTACCCCATGAAAACCTATATGTACAGTTTGGATTCCGCTCTCCAAACCGCTGCCATCCTCGCGTTCGCCCTATCCATGATTCTAGGACTGTTGTGGCCGATGTTGTTCAGAAAACGTCGTTGACTAAGGCGACGGGCACACCATCCGAGCCGACAGCCGTGCGTACTGGCAGGCCAGAGACGCCGGACCGCCGGTTCCCGTCCACAGGTACTGAAGGCGCAGAATGTCGCCGGGGGCCAGGACCGTGGCAAGAATCCCGGAGATCGTGCTGGCCACCGAGATGTCGTCGTGCTTACGGGCAAGGCTGACGGTTCCATTGACGGTGACTGCGTTGCGTCCAGACGTGTACGTGGTCACCGGGCCCTGCTGAAGACACAGGTTCGCCTCGACCATATAGACGCCTGCGGTGCGGATGGTGATCCGGTCATTGTTCGCGGCCAGGTCAACCATGTTATCGGTGTCGAACAGCTCCGAACCGAACGTCACATTCGTAGCCACGCCCTGCGGCAGCGACAGCGCATTCGGGAACGTCACCGAGGCCGCTGGACGGTGCAGGGCCAGGCCCCGCATCGTGTCGACCTGGGCCATAGCCGATTCGATCCCGTTGGTCCAGGTTGCGAAGACCGCCGGGTTGATGGCGTCGCCCTGGCAGGGGAACGGGATGGAGAACCGGTCGGTTACGCCGGGCATCAGGACACCTCCAGGCTGACGATCGAGGGGCCCAGGTACGTCGCCCAGCAGTAGCTTGCCACGTTGATGGTGTTCGTGCCCGAGGCGGTCTCGTTCCAGGTTGCCGAGATGTAGCGCGGCACGTTCGGCGCCGATACCGGGACGTTGATAACGAACGAGCAAGTCAGGAACTCGCCCCCGGTACCGGTCTCCGACGTGGCGTCGTTACCGGTGCCGTAGACATTGCCGTTGGTGTCCAGGATGTTGACGACCACCTCGTGCTGCGATCCGGTAGCGACCCCGGCCGGGGTCGTGGAGATCATTACCCCGATGTGGTACGAGCCGGGCAGGTTGCCGGGCAGGGCAGGCAGGGAACCACCAGTGACCGCGACATAGGGCGAGTTTGCGCTGTTCCAGAACACGTTCGTTCCGAACGCCAGGGTGACGATCGTGACGCCCGGGATGGCCGCCAGGGGCCGCCAGATCCCCGTCGGTCGCCGGTACGCCGAAGTGAACCCATCGAGCTGGGTTCCCAGCAGCGTGTCAACGCGTTCCGCCTCGGCCTGGAGGAACAGCGCCACAGCGGCCGGGTCGTTCTCATCCAGGCAGGCCAGCCCGTGCGTTCCGAATGAGCGCATTACAGGTCCCCCACCCAGTAGATCGCGGCCGTGACCAGGGAGATCCGGCTCGGGGTCGAAGATTCGAATACGTTGATCGGGAACTGGAACCCGCCAACGGTCCACTTGACGAGCTTGTTCACCTGGGCGTAGCGGAAGTTCAGGGTGGCGGTCGTGTTCGATCCGTCGAACTGGGCGAACGAGTTGTCGTCGCCTCCGGCGTTCAGGCCCAGGAAGCAGGTGGCATCGTTGTTGACCTGCACCGACGTGGCCCAGGCTTCGACCTGGTAGTAGCCGCTGCGGCGCGGGACGAAGATGTTCGCCGGGTCGCTGATGTTCACGATCTGGTCGGTGTCGTAGACGATCGTGTCGAACGGGAAAGTCGAGTCGGTGGGGGTTGCCGGAAGGATGACGACGTTCGGGTCAGTTCCCAGGGTCACCATCGCCTGCGGGATACCGGTGAAGGTCCGCCCGTACAGCCCGTCCCATTCGGTCAGCTTGGCTTCCAGGATGTTCAGGGCCGCACACGTCGGGTCGGCGATGTCGCATGGACGCGACTGGGCCGTGGCGTAGGGCAGCCCGTAGATCGGGGTGCAGGTGTCTCCGGTAGCCATTACTGAGTCATCTCCTGGGCCTGCCACTGGACGGGGACAGTGAAGGTGTTGGAAGCGCCAGCGATAAACAGGGTAAACCCGGTCGTTGTGACGCCGATTCCTCGGGAGATCCACCCGGCGACACTGCCGGAGCCGGAGTTGATGTTGGTGGCCACGGAGGGCACCGCCCGGAACGGGGTGGCGAAAACAACTGGAACACTAACGGAGCTTGCCGCCGTAGCGGTCATGTTCACAGACCCCGCCTGCTGGCGAGGCAGGGACGTGCCCCAGATCTTGCCCAGCACCAGCCACGTCTGGCCCTCACGCAGCAGGGCCACCACGTCACCGACCGCGAAACCGAAGCTGCGGTCGACGACACCCGGGTTGTGCACCGGCTCGCCCGACACGTCGATGTCGAACGGGACCACCGACGACACGATGCCGATCCGCATGCGGTTGTCAGGGGAGTTGGCCTGGGCGATGGCGAGGGGAAACGTCATCAGTCCACCTCCGCCAGGCCAGGAACCTGCGACCGCAGCTGAACGGACATACTCGGCGACAGGTCAATCGGGAGGTTAAACCCGGAAACGACCTGAACCACGCCAGTACGTCCCTTCGCCTCAATACCAAGCACATCGCCAAGTTCCAGGCTAGCATCCGGGATGATCTCCAGCTCCCAGGACTCAGTCAGCGCCTTCGACGATCGCAGCAGGTCATTGGCCACCTGCTGGACCTGACCCTGAGACACGGGAGTCTGGAGGTGGGCCTGGCGGGTCCGGATGCCGAACGTCCCATCGACACGGGTCGGCGAGGCCGGGTCCTGGTCAAGGCTCGTCGCGAACACCGGGGTGGTCCCGTCGGCACGCTCGCCATTCACCGAGATCGCGTTGTACACGTCGGAGCGGCTGCGACCGACCCGGAACCGGGTGATCAGGCCGCCGTCGCCGTCGCGCAGGATGACGACCGGCGTGCCGGGCAGCGTCCACGGCACGGTACGGATGACGAACCGCTCATTGGCCAGCGGATACCAGAACGCGCCCAGCGACTGCCCGATTTCGTCCAGTGCCGCACCTCGGTCGGACTCCCAGGTGAGCTGCGGCATCACCGCAGCGAACGTGTCCGATACCCCGAACGACGCAGCCGGGTAGCCCTCCCGGATCAGCGATTGCATCTGAAGGGTGCACAGGGTGCCGACCGCAGAGTTGTGGGGGGTGAGGAAGCCGTTGTCGATCACATCTGCGGCGAAATCGGCGCACTGAACCTGGAGAGTCCCCGACGCCGAGTCGAACACCGGGTCCTGGATGCGCCCGCCGAACACCTGCCACGAGTAGCGGGTGTCCCCGTCGCCCAGCTCCACACCCGACCAGACCCTGATGATGTTTCCGTACGGGGCCAGCAGGTCCGTCTCCAGCTCCGGGTACAGGTCCTCATGGCAGGTGAACGTCAAAGTCCGTGACACCCGCGACGTGAGCGTGGCCTGCACCGAGCCGGAGTAGAACACCAGCGACCCGTCGCGGGTGTTGAACTGGCCGCGTTTTCCGTACTTGAAGTGGGTCAGCAGGTTGTTGTCGCCGTCGTAGACCGCGATACGGGTCCACGGACGTCGCGGCCCGGCCAGAACCCGCCGGTACATCGTGTCGGTTCCCCCGGCCAGCATCACTCACCGTCCCGCAGGGTCTTCCACGTGTTCGGCGCCGTCTCCACGCCGAGCCAGTTCGCGAAGCCGTTCTCTACATCGATCCAGTGGCGGCGGTTCGGGTCCGGCGGCCCGGACGGGGACGCGAAGCCGAGCAGCAGGTCTTCGTACGTCAGACCGGCGGATGCCATCGCACCCCACGAGCTGTAGATGTCGCACAGGTCCTTGACCCGCGCGCCGCAGATTCCCTGGGCGGGGCCTTCGGGCCGGTCGACGGTGTAGAACGGCAAGGTGATGGTGCGCGGCTGGTAGCGGTGGTCGGGATGGTAGCGGGTGACAACCGCGTCACCGACCTGGATGTAGCGGTCCGGCTGCCCGTACTCGGGGGCGGTCTGCCACAGCAGCGGCGTACCGGCCCGCAGGATGTCCACCACGGCGTCGCGGTCGGTGAAGGTGCGCGACACCAGCACCAGCGTGGAAGCGGCGTCGGAGCGCTCACGGGAGGCCGTGGCGGGCCGTGCCGCGTTGAACGCCTGCTGCGTCTGCGAGTTGGCGGCGTACGCCTCACCTTCCAGGCGGGCAAAGTACACGCCCCGGCCGGGACGGCATTCGGGGTCCGAGGGCCAGCACAGGCCCACATGCAGGTCGTTGCAGGGGCGCATCGGGTCGCGGAGCATGTTGTACCCCGACGACGGGACGATCAGGTCCGGGCCGCACGACTCGACGGTGACGGTCGGGCCACAGGTGCTGTAGATGACCATGTCGTCGAAGGCCACGATCGGGTTGACGTTCGTGTTGCCCACTTCGGACCGCGACAGCAGCGCGCCCTGGACCAGGTTGGTGATCTCCGCTTCGTTCGACGGGGCGATAACCTGCCAGTCGGGCTCGGGGTCGGAGATCAGCCACGCCTTGGCCCGGGGCATTCCACCGGGGACCTGCTCGAACCGGACGTAGAACTGGGTTCCGGCCGCGTAGGTGCCCGCCGTGGCCGAACCGCCCAGGGCCGCGCCGGTGCCGCCGATGTTCTTGTTCAGCTGGATGTTGACCGCACCGGCCGGGGTGAACGACACGAACGTGCCGTAGTAGTTGTTGATGTCCTGGGCCAGGGCCAGCCGGGCGGTCAGGTTTCCTCCGGTGGCCATAGCCGAAACGTTGACCTTGGCCAGGATTCCGGTGGCGACCTGGCCAAGCGGCAGCAGCATGATGTGGATGGCGTTCACGGCGGGCAGGGTCTGGAAGCCCTTGGCGCCGTTGACGAGGAAGTCAGCGGCAGCGCCAGCGCCGACCGCCCAGGTCTGGCCGGAGGTAGCGGTTCCCCACCCGTTGGCGACGTTGCGGGTGAAGTCGTCGGTGGCGATCGGTCCGGCCGGGGTGGTGATCGTGGCGCCCAGGGCACTCTGCGCCCGGGTGCAGTAGCGCACGCACCGGTCCAGCGGGACCTCGGTGTCCCAGAACACGGCCTCGCCGCACGAGAGCGCGATGTAGCCGTCCTCGTTGTAGGACACGTATGGGCGCAGCATCTGCTCTTCGCCGGTCTCGCAGTCGATCCGGAAGACGGCAGCGTTGGACGCACCGGGAGTGTCCGCCCAGTTGATCATGACACGGACGGCCGGGAGGGTGTTGAAGGGCACCGCCGAGATCGCAGGCATCAGGCCGTCCTCGGGCCGTGGCGCAGGCTGTTGGCCTGAGCCTGGTTGTTACTGGACACAACCCGGTACATGCGCTGCTCCAGTTCTTCCGTACCCAGGAAGACCTGCACCAGCGGGGCCAGCATGTTCGCCAGGCCCGAACGCATCAGCACCGCTGCCGCCGCCGACGGGTTGTTCAGCGGGACAACAGCTTCCGGGCCCTTCTCGCCGACCACGGCCAGCGTCGGCCCGTCGATGACACCGCCCTTGGCCAGGAAGGGAATGTCCGGCGGGTTGAAGCCGAACAGGGAGAATGCGTTGGCCAGGCTCCGGTTGATCGAGCCGATCGAGTCGTTGATCTTGGACTTGATGGCGTTGACGATCGCCCCGCCCACATCGCCGATCTTGCCAGCAAACTGCTTGAGGCCGTCCAGGAACGCACCGATCAGCGCCCGGCCCGCATCCTTGAAAGCCGCCGCCTTGTTCTTCAGGCCACGCTGGGTCCGGTCGGCGGAACCGAGCAGGTTGGCGAAGAAGTCCTCGATCTTCTTCTCCACCGTCGCTACGATCCCGACCAGGTACAGCAGCGCAGCACCCATGATGCCCATGGCGGTGGCCAGGCGGACGATCGCCGTTGCGATCTCGCCCCAGGTCTCCGGCGGGATCGAACTCAAGATCCCGACAATGGCAGCCAGAGAGGCGATGACCTGCGGGTCCTTGAACGCCTTCGCGAACGCATCAGCCAGGCCCAGGATGGCGTCGGCAATGCCGGTGATCGCGTCGGGGTTGTTGACGCCGAACGCGATGAAGTCTGCCAGCAGGCCCACGACCTGCTCGATGACCGGGCCCAGGTTGATGAAGATCTGGCTGATCTTGCCGAAGAAGGCGTCCAGCGCTCCGGACTGCTGTGCCTTGGCGATGAAGTCGGCGAAGTGCTGGGCCAGGGTTGCGATGACCTGGGCCAGGGTGACCAGGGCCGGAGCACCTGCACGGATGATCGTGGCGAACGCCGACGCCAGGGGCCGGATGACCGGCTGGATCGCGGCGAGAACCTGGTAGATGGCGTCGAACACGGCCTGGATCGTCGCCACGCCCTCAGCCGAGGTGATGAAGTTGACCACTTCGGCGATGATCGCGCCCAGGCTGCGGGCGATCAGATCCATACCGTTGGTGAACGCCTTGCTCGACAGCAGCTTTCCGAGCCGTGCGAACGGCTTTTCCAGCTGCTGGAACAGTGCCTCCTGGACCAGGTTCTGGAGCTTGGACAGCGGCCCGAACAGCGACTTGGCGGCCTTCTGTGCGGCAGGGGTCAGGTCTTCCAGGGCCTTTTTGAAGTCGTCCACGTCGCCGCTCACGGCAGCGGTGATCGCCTTGTCGAAGCCCAGGAAGGCCAGGTTCAGCACCGCCATGACGGCGACAACGCCCGCCACTGCGGTGGGCAGGATGGACAGGACCGCGACCAGGCCGCCGAGGGCCTGGGCAGCCTGGATAGCGAGCGGGATCAGGGACGCCAGCAGGGAGACCAGGATCGCGATGGCACCGCCGATTACCGCTGCGCCGACGGGCCCGCTGCTCGCGCCGCCTTCGGTGACGCTGCTGAATGCCTTCTGGAAAGTGCCGGACAGGAACCGGCCCAGGGAGGCAAAAGTGTCGGTGAAGCGCTTGGACAGGGAGGTGGCGACGGACTTGGCCAGGGTGTCGACTTCGCCCAGGGCGGTCTTGGCGCTGCGGCTCACCGCGTCGCGGTCAACCTCAGTCTCGATCTTGATCTTCTTTTTCTTGATCTCCTTGCCGATCACGTCGCCGATCTTGGACGCGTCGGCGCGGGCGCCGTCCCGGATGCTGTCGGAGAGGTTCTTGCCGATCTCCTTACCCCGCTTGCCAACTTCCTTCTCGGCAGCGTCGAGGATGACCTTAAGCTCCTTCGCGAGATCCTTGGTGAAGGGCTTGAGGTCCGCTCGTACGTTGATGAACGCTTCACCGAGGGAGGCCACGATCAGATTCTAGGGCAACGTAGTCGCTTATGCCCTAAGCAGACTGCACAGCCTGCATCATGGCCAGGAAGGCACGTTCCTGCTCAGCCTCGTCGATCGCGTCCTCGGCGCTGACGCTGTCCGGAACGGTGTCGATCGCCAGCTGGAACTTGATCTTCTCATCTTTGTCCATGTTCTCCGTGACCAGCGCATACGTCGCGTCCAACCACGCGGCCAGGCTCACCTGCCGGACGTCGATTCCACGCAGCAGCAGATGCCCGTGCACCGGAGTCCAGTTCGCCGGTTCCTTCATCGCGTTGATCAGGTTCAGCGCCTGCCACCAGCGCCGCCCCGAAACTGCCTCGATGATGTCCAGCAGCAGCTGCTTCCACTCCTCGGTAGTGAACGAGCCAGCCATCATCGACCGGTACAGGTGCGCCCGGCACTGCGGCCCGGCCATGCCCGGAAGGATGTCGTCAAGGGTCGGGTTGTTGGCGAGGAAGATCCGCAGCCAGTCAACGGCCGGGGCGGCAGGGAGCAGGAAGTCCCGCCCCGCAACCTCGATCTCCAGGTCGAAGGGTTCTAGTGAGGCAAGCGGGTCAGCGGGCACCGGCTCGGCGCACCTTCGGCTTCGGGGCCGGTGCCTCCGGTTCCGCATCCGCCGACACGACAGCCGCGACCACATCGGTCAGCTTCGCCTTGCCCAGGACCGTGGCGCGCCGGAACCAGCGCCGCTCATCGTCGTCCTCGAACAGGCCGAGAATGGCCTCCATGATCAGGGTCAGATCTTCGTTGACCTCGGCCTGGTCGCGGTCGGTGAGATCGCCCGTCAGGGAGGCGGTGAGCCCCATCCAGGCCAGCAGCTGGTCGGGGTCCGGGGCCTTCACGGTCAGGGTTCGACCGTCAACGACCATGCTGACCTGCTTGGACTCTTCCGTCATAGGAACATAGTAGCTGACGTTTTACTTGACGCGGGACCGGTACTGGAACCGGTTCGCCAGCGCCGCGACCTTCATCGCCCGCTGCATGTACAGGTTCGGGCGGCGGCGGCCAGGATGACTGACCTGCACCGGGTACACGACGTGGCCGACGCGGTTCCAGAAGAACTTCAGCGTCTTGGTGCGCCGGGCCCGGATGACGTGCGGCCGGGAACCCAGCGACACCGTCGCCGCGTACTTCAGCTTGGAACCGATCTTGCCCCGGACCAGGTTCGCCGACACGCGCGGCGGGTCGTTGTAGATCGAGCCGCGCAGCCGGGCCCCGGTGGGAGCCGACAGGCTGATCTGCCCCTTCGGGGCGGTGCGCCGGGCAATCCCCGCCGCCATGCGGGTTACCCGGCTCACCAGCTCCGTGCCCCGCTTATGCGCGGTGCGTAGGACTTCAGGCCGATTCAGGATCAGGCGTGCCATCGGAGTCTTCCTCCGAGCGACGGCGACGGGCGCGGGCCGGGCGGACGCCGAGGATCGTCGTCTCCTCACCTCGGGTGTCGACCTGGAGGATCGTGGCCTGGGCGTCTGGGTCGTCTTCCGGGTACGCGTAGGCGAGGAATCCGCCGTCAAGCAGCCCGGCATAGTGCGGGTCCGCCGGGTCGACGTGGATGACATCGTTCTGGGACAGGCCATGGAAGCCGACCACGGCACGCAGGGCAACAGTCTTCGGTTCGCTCATATCGCCCATCCTAGACGCAGCAGGCCCCGTGGATCTGCACGGTGACCGCCTGGGTGGCGCCGTTGCAGCCGCCTTCGATCGGGATCGGGGCGCCCTGCCCGATGAACGTGTTCAGGTACAGCCCGGTCCGCTCCCCTGCTTCCTTGAAGCAGCACAGGGCCTCGACCATCGCCATCCGGTCCGAGATATGCTGCGCCGCTCCCGCATTCCACGCCTGGCATTCGGTCGGGTCGCCGCAGCGCAGGACGCCCATCTCCAGCTCCAGCGCCCACATCGCGCCCTGGCAGTTGTCAGCCGGGTCCGGCTCCGGGAACGCCTCACTGGAGGCGAACATGTCCCCGAACCGGACGTAGCCCAAGCCTTCGCAGCAGACATCCTCGGGGGCGGCGTCCTGGGTCACGTCGGTGCCGAACCGCAGGCAGCACAGCTTCGGCGGGTTCTCCCGGACGGCCAGCTTCTTACACAGGCAGTCCAGGAGCAGGTTGGCAACAGTCAGCGCCTCGTCGGCCATGTTCGATTCCTTGCTACGGGATGGTGACCATACGCGGGGGACGAACGTCCGGCGTACGCACCCTCAGACGGTACGGCAGCCGCGTCGGGTTCAGCGCGCGGATGACCATGTCGACCTCGTTGATGCCGGTCAGGCCAGCGTTGAGCAGCTGGTCGACATCGACGAAGGAGTACGTGACCCCGTTGCGGGCCAGCTCCTGGACGCGGCCGGGAAGGCGGCACGTCTTGTCCAGGGCGCACGCCTTGAGGTATTCGCACGCCAGCGTGCCCGCAGCGTTGGCCAGCGCCGCCGGTACTTCCTCACCGCGCAGCAGGGTCACAGTGAACACGGCGGTGCCGTTGTCGGTGTTCATGTCGGGGCACTGCGGCCAGCAGTCGCCGTCCGTACGAACGAGCCAGCGCCGATCGTCGACCCGGTACGCCGAAGGGTTGATGGTTACTCCGCCGATCGACACGTTCGTCACGCCGGTTACCGGCTCGGGGAGGAGGATCTGGCAGCGCGGGTCACACGAACAGGCGGCCGGACATCCGCAGTTGAACCATTCCCCATTGAAGTTGTAGGGAACCCAGCCGGAGCCACCGGAGCCGGGCCACCATCCCGACCACATCAGGGAGCCGTCGCCGCAGGGTGTTCCCATGCCGCAGGGGCGCACGGTGATCGGGCACTGCCCGTACTGCCGTCCGGTCGAGGCCCACAGGATCAGGCTGGCCCACGCCGTGGCGGCGTCCTTGAGGGCCTGATCGGCGGTGTCCCACTCCGGGCAGCACGTCGGGGCGATCGTCCAGTTGCAGGGTGCAGCCACGAGAACCTCCTCTACTATCTCGATCAGGATATCTTGACGGTTGCGGCGGAGGAACTGGATGGAACATCTGCATCCGATCGACCTCGGGGTGCACAACTTCACGTGTCAGAAGATCTGTTACAAGTCGCGCAAAGTGGCCCGGCGCGCGGCCCGGCTGCACCACGGGGAGCACAAGACTCCGTTCAAATGCGGAGACCATTGGCATATCGGCGGACTCCTGCCGGAGGTCCTGTCCGGACAGATGACCCGGGCTCAGGCGTACAGGCACAAGAAGCGCAGGTGACGGCTTTACACCCAAGATCGCCATAGTGTACCATCTGGGCATGGAGCCGAAGATCATGCTGGAGAACGACGAAGACCCCTTCCTCACCCCTGGTGAGGTCGCGGCGCTGTTTCGCGTAGATCCCAAGACCGTCAGCCGCTGGGCCAAGGCCGGGCGACTGGCCCGTACCCGTACCCCCGGTGGGCATGGGCGCTACCGCCAGTCCGACGTTGCCGCCCTCATGCGGGAGAATCAGGCATAGCAAAGGGGACAGGTCCCGTGTTACCTGTCCCCTGAGCGTCTGGCGTTTCCCCTAGCTTACGCCCGGGGGATGTGAACCACCAGGAACCCGGTGTCGGCCGGGCTCGAAGCGTCGGTGATCGTGATCCGGTACGAGCCCGGGTTGGTGTACGTGTGGTTCGACGTGCCCGACTCGGCAGCGCCGAGCGTCTGGGTGCCGTCACCCCAGTCGATGTTCACCGTGCCCGCCGCCGCCACGTTCGCGTACGTCAGGGCCACCTGGAACCCGGTCACGACCGCGTTGGAGAACGTCGGCTGGTTCGTGTCGGCAACACACACCTGCGCCACCGACTGGGCCCGCGACACGGCGGCCAGAGCGTTCGTGGCCGAGTAGACCACGTTGGTGCCCGCCACGTAACCGGCCACCACATCGGCACCGCCGCGACGAAGCGCCAGGGCGCCCTTCCCGGCGATGATCTCCTCGGGGATGACGATCATCGGGACGCGGCCCGAAGTGTCGACACGGACCCGCTGCTTGTCGGCTGCCGCCCAGCACAGCACCCGCTGCGCGATCGGGGTCAGCATCGCGTACGAATCCGTCTGGATCGAAATAGTGCCTGCCATGACGGGCTCTCCTAGGAAACCGTGACGGTGTTGGTGAACGTCGGCGCGGAATGCGTCGTCGGCCGGTAGGTGACGTTCTTGGTGCCAGCCACGGCGTAGCTGTGGTTGACCGTCGTACCCGAGGTGACCGTCTGGGTGACGCCGGTCTCCCAGGTAATCGTCGCCGGAAGCATCGGCTGTCCGGCCCCGTCCAGCGGGAACGTCAGCACCACATTCAGCGGCGCAGCACCCACGGTCGGCGCGATCAGCACCGTCGGGGTCACGTCCACGCAGCCGCAGGTGTTGAACAGCGGCGGCGGCAGGGTCGTGGTCTGGATGTGGAAGTCGTCGTTGGCGGTGATCGCCGAGAGCAGCGGACCCGGCAGGCCCGAGTTCAGGCCCGACTGGTTGATCAGGACGTTGTACGGTCCCGTTCCCCACAGGCTGTTGAACTTGGTGCGGGCCGTGACCGTGAAGTTCGCCCGGTCGTTCTGGAACGTCGGAATGGTCATGACGCCCTCGGACAGGAACGGCATCAGGGCGTACCCGTACTTCTGGATGCCGCCGGTGCAGAAGGTGTCGCCGCCCAGGCCGGTCCACCACTCCAGCGCGAAGTTGGACAGGTCCACCGATCCGCGCCGGGTACGGAAGCCGACGATGTTCGGGGTCGGCGTCGTGTCGTCGAGGACCAGGGGTTCGGCGGTCATCAGGTTGATCAGGGCCGGGTCGACACGGCAGAACTCCACCGTGACGTTGTACCAGCGGCGCTGCTCAGCCTTCGTGGTGTCGTCGCAGATGTCCCCGTTCGCGTTGAGCTGCGGGTCACCCTGACGGTCCACGACCTCCTTCTCGATCGTGATCGTGATGATGCCGGAGGTGGTCACCGAGGCGCAGCCGTCGTCAAGCACCGCACCACACGAGTTGAGCTTCGTGGCCCGGATGCCCGGAACCCGAATGGGGACAAAGCAGTCGGTAGCCACGGCTACTCCTCGTCAGTGTCGTCATCGGTGGCCTCAGTCGGTTCTACGACCGGGGCCGCTGCCTTGCGGGGACGACCGCCGCGCCGCTTGGGCGCTGCCGCTTCTTCCTCGCCTACCTGGGGCTGGTTGATGGCCTCCAGGTACTTGTCGTGCAGGGTGTCGGGGATGATGAAGGCAATGCCCTTGTCTCCGCCGAACTCAGTCGTGGTCTTGACATCCCACTGGCTATCGGCCAGGTCCAGCAGCAGCCTGGCCGTCTTCTCCGCCTCGCCCCGGCGCGGGATCACAACTGCCATCAGTACGTCACATCCACAGCGAAGGCGCCACACTCATAGGTGACGATGTATTCACGTTCGGCGACAAACGTCACCTGGTTGGTGGCCCGGTTCAGTGAACCCGCCAGATCCGAAACGAACGGGTTCGGGCTGCGCCACACGAACGTCTGGCCCGTGATGTAGATCCACGTGTGGCCAGCCGCCGGAGCAACACCGGCAGGCGAGTAGCCGTCGTAGTTGCCGATCGACACCGCCGTGCCCAGCGCCGTACGCCAAACCGACCCGTCACGTACCAGGGCCATGGCGGCGTGCATACGCTCGCCGTACTGGAACGGCACGTGCAGCACGCCCCGGAAGCCGTACGTGGAGTACAGGGCCTCCTCCAGGGCGCCAATCTGGTCGGCGACCGTCGTACCGGCAGGAACCACGGTCCCCGCATTCGGGGCGGCGTTCGCCAGCGGACGCGACTGCCCGTTCAGGCCCCGGGAGAAGATCTGCTCAACAGCACCCTGCTCCCCCGCCTTGAGGCGGTTGAGGACCTTCGCCTGGAACTCAGCCTCGGTGTGGCCCACCGATCCGCAGACCAGGCCCGCGTACACCACGAACGGGGTACCCGGGATAGTCGTCTGCGGGTCGAACGTCTTGGCCGCCAGCGTGTCGGTGCAGTTGACGTCGTAGCCGCGAGGCAGGGAGCAGAACTCGTCTTCGAAGACGATCCCGCCGCTGCCCCACTCGTCCTGCCACTCCGACGGGGTAATGGCTGCGTTGAACAGGCCATACCGGGTCACCATGTCGCCCGGGTAGGCGATCGGGTTGGGTGGGGTTACCAGCGCCATGTCTTCACCTCCTCGTAGAAGTCGCTGTAGTGGATGGGGCCGGACCTAAGCCCGGCCCCGGCGACTACTACGGGGTCACGTCCGCGCAGGCGACGGCGCGCTGAACGCCCGTCGAACCGTTCGGGCAGATCGGCACAGCGTAGGCACGCGACTCGACGCACATGCGCATCGGCTTGTAGCCGTCCTCGACGAACAGCTGCGTGACCTGGTTGGTGGCCAGCTTGGTGCTGTCGTAGACCATGTCGAGGCGGATCACCGAGTTGCGGGCGACGATCCAGGTACCCGGCAGGTAGATCAGGAACTTGACCGTGACCGGCATGCGGAACGGGCGGTTCGTGACGGCAACGCCGGTCGCGCCCAGCTCCTCGTAGGTGTTGGTCAGGCCAGCCGGAGCGAACGCGTCCTGCCAGTCCATGACGTACTGGACGTTCGCGCCACGCGTGGAGAACATCGCGTCGATCGCGGCGTCGGCCATGTCCGGGCTGTTGGTGGCGTTGCGGCGCACCCAGTCGGCACGCAGCTGGGCCTTGACCCACAGCGGCAGGACCACGTCGAAGCGCTGGGTCATGCTGGTGCGGTAGAAGTACCGCAGGTCCATGACCGCCAGCTCGACAGCCGAGACGAGGTTCGACAGCGCCGAACCGTCCGTGAGCCACGGGTCCGTGGTCAGGAGGGTGACGGCCGTCGAGCCGGTCTCGATCTCGTTGATGATCTCGCGGTTGACCAGGTGGGCCATCGCGGCGGTCGCTCCACGCGTGAACTCGGATACGAACTCCGGGTAGGCGCGGTTCTGGAGGATGTTGCCGGTCAGGCACAGCGCGGCCACGTTGAGCCGGTCGTCAACGAACGGCGGGCAGGGGATCGTGAAGCAGGTCTTGGCCGTGTCGGCGATGACCTGGGCCTCGGTCAGGATGTTGTAGCCAGTGATCGGCAGTACGAAGTCGCCGCCGAAGAAGTCGGAGAAGGCCAGGCCCTGGTTGTGGCGGATGCCGCCGCGCGGGGCCAGAACCTCGGGCGTGCGCAGCATGCCGTCTGCTTCGATCGGGTTGCAGGTGGAGTAGTCGACCGGCGACGGCGCACACCAGGCGATACCGGCCGTGACCGAGTCGGTGCCCGCGTTGAAGTCGGCGCTGATCTTGCCCAGCTGCTTGTAGGCGGCCAGGTCCGATCCGGCGTCCAGGACGTACTCCGGCTTGTACTGGCGCTCGATCTGGGCGATCGGCGTCTGGGCGTAGCCGCCCGAGGCGCGTACCGATGCCGAGTTGGCGCTGTAGCCGATGGAGCGGGATGCGAAGACCTTGCCCAGGTCGTCCCAGTCCAGTTCCTCACCCATGCGCTTGCCAGCGGCGTCACCGGCAGCACGGATGACCCACTTCGACGCTTCGCCGGACTCCAGCGGTACGACGGGGGCGTTCGGGGCGACGTTCTCGACCTGGACCGAGCGCATCGGCGCGGCTTCGGTGTTCGAGCTGTGGGTGACGGTCGCGGCTACGACGGTGCCCGCTTCCCCGCCTACAGCCGGTGCGACGGCCGTGGATACGGCGTTCTTGACCGGCTCGGTGGCGGTGGCGACCGGCTCTGCCGGTGCTACCTCGGTGGATGCGGTGACTGCCGGGGTCCGGTCGGTTGCGTTGAAGCGTGCGGCACGGTCGGCGCGGTCCTTCTCGACAGTGTCTGCTGCGGTCAGGAAGGCGTCGAGCTGCTCGGCGCGGGTCAGGGTCTCATCGTCTACCTGGGTCGGGTCGGCGACACTCGCCTGGAGCGTGGTCAGCTCGGCGGTGGCGATCCGTACCAGGTCCGCGAGACCTTCAGCAGAAAACTGCTTGAGGTCGTCGGGGATCGAGAAAGGCATGGCGAACCATCCAAAGTCGTGGATTCTTGCTGTTCAGGACTCCGGCAGGCTCATAGCTCATCACCTAGGTCGACAATGTATCACATATGGCCGGTAGGGTGTCTCACGAACTCCAGCTTGCATTCCCAACCGGGCAGCTGCTATGGTTCCGGTCATCAGGCAAGTTCCGTGACTCTCAGGGAGATCAGATGAAGGACATGCTCCGCGTTGACATCAAGGCGGAAGAGGGACAGTACCGGGAGGCCACCGGCCTCGTGCGTTTCGACGATGACCCGCAGGGGCACTTCTTCGAGACGGTGGAGGCCAACGCTGGCGCCCTGGCCGATCAGGTGACCCAGGCTGTCCAGACTGTCCTGCGCCGGGCCAACCCGAACATCGTGTGGGAGGTCACCACGCAGCCGTGGACGACCCCGATGACTGAGCGGGGCCGGTACGAGCGCGGCCTGTCCGGTGCGCCGGTTCCGGGCCGCAAGCGGGGCCCGAAGCCCCGCACCGCCAAGTAGGGGTTGACGCCTAACCCGACATCGGGTAGAGTATGGGACGTTGGCCCCGGAGAAACCCCCCAGGGACCCCAGCCCGGGGCCACGTAAGCTTAGTGGGCAAAGTCCGGTACACAGTACGAGCTGGGAAGACGAGCATGCCCAGGCGTCCGGATGAAGATCCGCATATAGTGGCGGACGTGCGGCAACCTGTGTACATAGCGGAGTAGAGCAATTCGGTAGCTCGGCAGGCTCATAACCTGTAGGTTGCGGGTTCAAATCCCGTCTCCGCCACGACAGGGCCACCCGGCCCGACTTCCCGAGAGGGAGGCGACGACGATGAACCTCATTTACGACTGGAACTGACAGACTCTCCCACCGGTCGGACCCGGAGCCGGTGGGGTGATCAACTTCCGGGTGTTCGCCAAGTCGGGTCGGAGCTTGGATGGATGTAACGAATATCTGGCCACTACCGTGCCTAGCTCAATGGTAGAGCACCGACCTGATAAGTCGGGGGTTCCTCGGTCAGTACGAGGGGTGCGGACGGAACTAGGGCTCAACGTGTTCAGTCACATGGCACGCGGCAGTTCTCGGAAGACCCGGCGCCAACCCGGGGTTCCACAGTTGGCAAACCGCTTGTAGCTCAACGGACAGAGCGCCTGACTACGGATCAGGAGGCTGGGGGTTCGAATCCCTCTAGGCGGACGTACAGCAACTGCTCGTGGCTCAGCGGAAAGAGCACCAGCTTCC
>Ga0310810_10001346_pt1 | contig 25648 bp, 25 predicted proteins | sample NCmetagenome_FD_207641 | JGI IMG/M metagenome (GOLD analysis project Ga0310810, IMG submission 207641) | Soil microbial communities from experimental microcosm in Duke University, North Carolina, United States - NC | ecosystem: Engineered > Artificial ecosystem > Soil microcosm > Unclassified ...
CCAGGTAGCGGACCGTCGCTTCGAGCGCGGCCTTCGCCACACCCATGACGTTGTAGTTCGGGAACACCCGCACGCTTCCGAGATAGCTCAACGTGAGCACGCTGCCGCCGCCGCGCTTGTCCATCAACGGCGCGGCGCCACGGGTCAGCGCGATGAGCGAATAGGCGGAGATGTCGAGCGCGATACGAAACCCTTCACGTGTTGTCTGTGAAAACGGAGACGAGAGCTCCTCCCGCGGTGCGAAGGCAGCGCCGTGCACGACGAAATCAAGACCGCCGAAGTCCTGTTCGATTCTGGCGAACACCGACGCAATATCTTCATCGGACCCGACGTCGCATGGCAGCACCAGCGGCGGCTGCGTGAGTCCTTGCGACAGCTCGTTGACGTGTTCCTCGAAGCGCCCCTGATACGTGAGCGCAAGGCGCGCTCCCCGGCTCGCTGTTGCCTGTGCGATGGCCCATGACAACGATCGCTTGTTGGCGACGCCAACGACGAGGCCGAACTTGCCAGTGAAGTCGGTCATGAGGAACGGCGCAATTGATGAATTGACGAAGTTACGAATTGAGGGATTCGATTGTCGATCTACAAATTGAATTCGTAAATTCGGAGATTCGTAATTTGGTCAATGACAGAGAGACGGCTCAGCGGCCGCGTTTGCGGCCGGGACCGCGCGATTGCCCTTGCGGGCGTCCGCCACGCTGACCGCCGCCAGGGCCGGGACGATTGCCGTTCTGCCGCTGCCCTCCATGCGGCGAATTCGGTCTCGGTGTGCCGAAACGAGAGGAGCCGCCGAAGGGCCCCTGCGCTCCGCGAGCTGCACGACGTCCGCGGCTGTGACGCTGCCCGCCTCCTCCTGCTCGATTGCCATTGAACTCGCGGCCGCGACTACCGGGACGTGTGAACTCCGGCGTCTTCCGTTCAGGCGGCTGTCCCTCGGGACGCGGAAGCGTTGCGCGAATCAGCCGCCGATGCACGGGTCCTTCGTCTTCAGCCGGGCTCTCGTCTATTTCATTTTCGTTTTCGTTCTCGTTTTCGGCAGCGGCTGGAGCTTCCTCGGCATGATGCACAACGGGTTCTTCCGGAAGCAGCGCCTCCTCGACAGGGACGGACTCGGTGAAGGTCTCGGTCGATGGGGTTTCCTGCGGAGTGGGCGCGACCAACGACTCTTTCTTGCGGCGCGGCGGCGGAACGCGAGCCTGCTTGTATTCGTGATCCGCGTCGCACGTGGTGCAGCGCGTCTGCTTCACCTCATCGTCAATCATCGCCACAATCGCGTGATTGGTGATGCGGCGTTCACGCGGACAATAGTCGTCCAGAATGTCACCGAGCCGAAGCCGGCGTTGCTGCATTAAATTCCCCCGGAGCCGTTCCTTTTCAGGCGGGATCGAAAAATAAAAGGCGGCGGTAACCGAAAGTTTACTAGGAAAATCCCAAAATCCAAATTCCAAATCCGAAATCGATACACCAACCGTGCAAGGTGCTCATCGGGAACCGGGATCTGGTACTTTCGTCGGAGACACCGACTCGAGCCAGTCACGACATTCTCGTAACGCGGCGTGCACGGCGTCCGGATTGGTCGACTGAGGGGTCCGCTTGGCGTACACCGACTCCAAGGCGGTCGCTGCCTGAGGCGCATCGTCACCGAAGAAGTCGCTCGCTTCCTTCCATTCCTTCAGCGTGAGACTGCTGAAATCGCGACCTTCCGCGATCAGCCTCCGGACCATGGCGCCGACGATTTCGTGTGCCCGCCGAAAGGGCATCCCCCGAATGGCGAGGTAGTCGGCGACGTCGGTCGCCAGCAGCAGGCCCGATGCCGCGTCCGTCGCCGTTGACGCGCGTAGTGTGAGCCGCGAAATGACGGCGTGCGTTGCAGTCAACGATGAGGCGAGCGTCCGTTCGGCGTCGAAGACGGCCTCCTTGTCCTCCTGCAGATCCTTGTTGTAGCCGCCCGGCAGGCCCTTCAGCGTCGTGAGCCAGCCGGTCAACCTTCCAATAGCGCGTCCGGTCTTGCCGCGCACGAGCTCCAGCGGATCCGGATTTTTCTTCTGCGGCATCATGCTGCTGCCGGTCGCAGACGCGTCAGCCAGCTCGAAGAACCCGTGCTCTTCGCCGGTGAAGATGATGAAGTCCTCCGCGATTCGGCTCAAATGCACCATCGCGAGCGAAATCGCGAAGAGAAACGACGCGACGAAATCGCGATCGGACGACGCATCGATGCTGTTGCGCACGATTTGTGAAAAACCGAGCCGGCGCGCAAGCAACGCGGTGTCGATCGGGTAGCTGGTTCCGGCGACGGCCCCCGAGCCGAGCGGCAGCGCATCCGCTTCGATTCGAGCCGCCTCCAGCTTCTCGAAGTCGCGCCGCAACGCCGAGGCGTGTGACAGAAAAAAATGCGCGACGAGTACTGGCTGCGCGCGCCGCAAGTGCGTATACGCGGGCATCAGCGCCTCGCCCATGCCTTCCGCTTGATCGGCGAACGCCGTAATCAGTTGTATGAGCCCCTGCTGAAGCAGCGGTATCCGGCGACGCAGGTAGAGACGCAGGTCGAGCGATACCTGCTCGTTGCGAGACCGACCGGTATGGAGCCGCCGGCCCGCGTCGCCGATACGCTCGATCAGTTTCCGTTCGACGAAGCTGTGGATGTCCTCGTCTTCGCCGGTAATGAAAGCAGGATCGCGGCGGGCTTCTTCAAGAATCGATTCCAGACCCCTTCGGATGGCGGCCGCATCTTCCTTCGCCAGTACGCCGCATGCGCCAAGCGCCTCCGCCCACGCGAGGCTGCCCGTGACGTCGTCTTCAAACAGCGCCCGATCGAAACCAAACGAAACGCCGAAGTCGAAGGCAGCCGGATCTGGCCCTGTGTCGAAACGACCGGACCAGAGAGTCATGAATGATGCGCGGAGAGGATCCGGTGTTGCCCTTTGAAGAGCTCCAGACAGACCCTCGCATCGGCCGCGTGTTGGGCATCGGCGCCCAACGCATCGTGCGCGGCCTGCAGGACGACCGCGGCCGGCGCGTGGACAGCGGCGCCCGAGGTGTGGAGTAGGCGGCCAACGCCGTGGGTGCCCGCGATCGTCGACACACTTTCAATCAGTTCAGGCAGCGACATGGGAATGCCATTGATCGAGACGGGCAATCCGGCTGCAAACGCGATTTCAAGACGCGCGGGGGCGTCTGGTTCGGGCTTCGGCATCGATGTCGAGAGGTCCTCCGTCGGTCGTTCCCACAATGTTGCGTGCGCGGCGTGCACCGGATGGACGCGCCCCGTGCCGGTGCGTATCACCCGAATCGCTGCATCGAGAGCGTGCACCGCGGCTTCGATCTGCGCGTGATCCTCTTCGCTGCCACCGTGCGCGACCAGATCCGCAGATTCGATACGCGCAATCTCGACCAGCGTTCTTGCGATCAACCCGCACGCCACGTTGTGCCCGGGACTGTACCCTGTCGGCGCGTCGCCGAGCGAGGCCGCAATGCAGCAGCGTGCGAACGCATCGCGTGCGTCGAGGACGTGAGCACGAACGGCGCCGGCGGCGAGTGCCGCCTGGCGGGCTCCTTCCAGCTCACCTGCTTGGCCCAGGTCGAGCGTGAGCGCCACGACCTCCGCGTTGAACGCTCGTGCCAGCTCTGGTATCGCGGCGACGTTATCGGCAGCGCCAGCGCAGGCAAAGACGACGCGCGGCGTCATGCGGGTTGTCCTTCGCCGGTGATCCGTTCGAACCGTTTCACGAGCGCTTTGGCGCGCCGCGCGTCGGGCGCGACGATGAGCACGGTATCCTCGCCGGCAACGGTGCCGACGACTTCCGGCAGATGGGCGTCGTCGATGCTGACGCAGAGCGCCTGGGCACGTCCGAGTCCGGTTCTCAACAGTACGAGCTGCTGCACCCGATCGACGCGCAACAAGTACTCAGCAATCGCACGCTGCAGCAGCGCTTCCGCGGTCTTGCCATTTGGCGTCGCGCCGCGTCCCGGCGGCTGGTACGCTCCGTCAGCGCCGCCCTTCACGAGCCCGAGCTCGCGGATGTCACGTGAGAGCGTCGCCTGCGTGACATCGAAGCCGGCCGCGCGCAGACTGCGGCGGAGCTGCTCCTGGCTGCGCACTGGCGCGCGCTGGATGACGTCGAGGATCACCGCCTGACGACGTGCCTTCACGCTTTTCAGCATACCTCAAACTCTTGACTGATTATGCATGCGAATGTATAAATATTCTTTCCCGGATGATCGAGAGAGAATGGCCATAGCAGTCCCTGGGAACATGACCGACACAACGGCGACCGCCACGCAGCGAACGCCCGCCGCACCGGCTGCGCGCACGCGCGTCGCCGTCGCCGGGGCAACCGGCTATGCCGGACAGGAGCTGGTACGCCTCCTGGCGCGGCACCCTGGCGTCGCCTTGACCGCGGCGATGTCGTCGGGCGCCACGAGCACGCCGCGTCCGCTGCCCGCGCTCGCCCGCATCTGGGACCAGGCCGTGACGCCGCTCGACATCGAACACCTTGTTGCCTCAGCCGACATCGTCTTCCTCGCGTTGCCGGAAGCGGCGTCCGCGGACGTCGCACCGAAACTCCTCGACCGGGGCGCACGCGTGATCGACCTGTCAGGTGCGTTCCGTATCCGCGACGCGGCCGATCGAGGGCGCTGGTATCCCGCAACAGCCTCGCTGCCCGAAGGCACCGTTTACGGTCTGCCCGAGCGTGATGCGGCGGCGATCGGCGGCGCGCGTCTCGTCTCGTGCCCGGGCTGCTACCCGACGGCCGCGTTGTTGGCACTCGAGCCGCTCGAGGATGCCGGCGTGATCGAAGGGATGGTCGTCGTCGATGCGAAATCGGGCATCTCGGGCGCGGGTAAGGCACCCAGCGATCGGACGCATTTTTCGGAGAACCACGGAAGCGTCGCGGCGTACGGCGTCTTTTCCCATCGCCACAACGCGGAAATCGAACAGGAGCTGAAGCGGACGGTCACGTTCGTGCCGCACCTTGTACCGCTCGATCGCGGCATTCTGGAAACGATCTATGTGTCGCTGAAGCCCGGCACCAGCGAGGCGCAGGTTGCCCGCGCGCTCGAAGATGCGTACCGACACGCCGCCTTCGTGCGGTTGACCGGTGGTGCGCTGCCTGAAATCAAGCATGTGGCGCACACGAACTTCTGCGACATCGGATGGAAGGTCGACGAAGAGCGCCATCGGCTCGCTCTCATTGTCGTGCTCGACAACCTCCTCAAGGGCGCCGCCGGCCAGGCGGTGCAAAACCTGAATATCGCGCTTGGCCTCGACGAACGGACGGGGTTGCTGTGATGGCCAGTGGCACACCGCGACGGTCGCGTTTCGTCGTGAAGCTCGGAGGCGAACTACTCGAGCAACCGGACGACCTTGCGCGGATCGCCAGAGGGATATCGGCGCTGGCGCAGCACACCGCGCTTGTCGTCGTGCACGGCGGTGGCCGCGAAATCGACGCCGCACTGGCAACAGCCGGCATTCCCAAACAGCAGGTCGATGGCCTCCGTGTTACCGACGCGAAAACGCTGGACGTCGTCGTCGCGGTGCTGGCAGGAGCAATCAACACGCGCCTGGTCGCAGCGCTGCGCAGGGCCGGCACGCGTCCCGTCGGCCTGACGGGCGCCGATGCGGCAGTGGCCACAGTGAAACGGTCGACGCCGATGACCTCGACGACGGGCGCTCGCGTGGACCTTGGACTCGTCGGGTCGCCGATTAACAATGGTTCGCCGCAGCTGCTGACGGATCTGCTCGCGCGCGGCTACGTGCCGGTGGTCGCCTGCATCGGCTCGACGCGCGACGGGCAGTTGCTGAACGTGAACGCCGACACACTTGCGGCGCATCTGGCCGCATCGCTCGCCGCGCGACGGCTCGTGATTGCAGGCGGGACGTCCGGCGTGCTCGACGAGGCCGGGCGGACGATCGAGCGGCTCGATACGCGGCACGCGACTCGCTTGATCAAATCGGGGACCGCCAACAAGGGAATGGTGGCGAAGCTCGAAGCATGCCGTGCCGCTCTTCGACACGGCGTTGGAGACGTTCTTATCGCGAACGGACGCGAAGTCGAACTCGCCGCGCTGGGCGCCGCGAAGGGACCGCTCGCCGGATGCACGCAGGTGGTGCGATGAACAAGTTGACGTTGGACGACATCAAGGGGCTCGAAGAGCGGCACATTGTGCAGACTTACAGGCGGCAGCCGGTCGCGTTCGTTCGCGGCAGCGGCTCACGTCTCTACGACGTAGATGGCCGCGAATACCTCGACCTCGTGTCCGGAATAGGCGTCACGTCGCTTGGCCACGCGCATCCGGGCCTTGCGGCGGCGATTGCTGACCAGGCGTCAACGCTGCTGCACACGTCGAATCTCTACTATCACCCGCTGCAGGGGCAGGTTGCAGCGCGCCTGACGAAGCTCTCCGGCCTTCCCCGCGTATTCTTCGCAAACAGCGGCGCCGAAGCTGTCGAAGGGTGCCTCAAATTCGCGCGGCGTTACTGGCACACGCAAGGTCTCAAGACACGAACCGGATTTGTCGCCATCCAGAACGCATTCGGCGGGCGAACAATGGGCGCGCTGTCAGTCACGTGGGACGAACACTACCGCGCACCGTTTCAACCGCTCTTGGGGCCGGTCACGTTTGTGGCGTCCGGCGACATCGCCGCGTTGGACGCGGCAGTCACCGACCGCACAGCGGCCGTCATCGCAGAGCCGATTCAGGGTGAAGGCGGAATTCGTCCGTTGTCGCGCGAGTTCGCTGAGGCGATCACCGACGTCTGCCGTCGCACGGGAACTCTATACATCGCCGACGAAGTGCAGACCGGCCTCGGCCGAACCGGTTTCCCGTTCTACTTTCCCGCCCTCGGTCTGGAACCCGACCTGGTCAGCGTCGGCAAGGCGCTCGGCAGCGGTGTTCCGGTCGGCGCGATGCTGATGTCCGACCGTGTGGCGCGGGCCATCTCGCCCGGCGATCATGGGACGACGTATGGTGGGAACCTCCTCGCGTGCCGTGCCGCGCTGTTCTTTCTCGAGCAGCTGATGGATCACGGCGTGCTCGATCACGTCAACGCCGTCGGACCGCTCTTCGAACGCCGCCTCAGGACTCTGGCGCTGAAACATCCCGTCATCACCGAAGTCCGCGGTGTCGGGCTCATGCAGGCGCTGCAGCTCGACATCGATGCGGCGCCGATCGTCGACAGCGCCCGAGAGCGTGGTCTGCTGGTCAACCGCACCAACGAAAAGGTCGTGCGTATGCTGCCGGCGCTCACCATCGAAGCGGCGGACCTCGACCGCGCCGTCGACATTCTCGATGAAGTGTTCGCGACCGTGAAAGCGGAGGTGCACGCGTAATGCTGCTGCCGCTGATCGAAAGTCGGCCTGTCGCGAGCGAGGGCGATTCGGGATTCGGGATTCGCACGCGTCGTGTCACTGACGCGCCGATCGTGATCCGAACGGCGTCTGCACGCGATGCTGACGCCATTCACGAGCTCATCGACGAGCATCTCACCGAGGGTCATCTCCTGCGGCGCGAGCTGGGCGAAATTCTGGTACACGCGCACCGCTTCGTTGTCGCCGCGCAGGACGACGAGGTGCTCGGATGCGCCGAACTGGCGCCGCTCAGCAACGCCGTGGCCGAAGTGCGGTCGATGGTGGTCACCCGCGAGGCAAGAGGTTGCGGCGTGGGGCGGCGGATCGTCGACGAACTCGTACGCCGCGCGATCGTTGCCGGGTTTGACAAGCTCTGCGCCTTCACCCATTCGCCCGCGTACTTCGTCCATCTCGGATTCTCGATCGTGCCGCACGCGTGGCTTCCCGAGAAGATCGTCACCGATTGCCACGCCTGCAGCCAGTTCCGGCGCTGCGGACAGTACGCAGTGGTTCGCTTGCTCGAACGCGCACGGCAAACGTGCGTCCCCCTGGCGGCGCTGCATGGCTGACACGATCGCGGCAACTCGACACACCTCCATCGCCCCGGTCGAAGGCGGCATCACCGCACCGACCGGTTTCCGCTCGGCGGCCGTCCATTGCGGCATCAAAGCGACCGGTGCGCTCGATCTGGCGGTGCTGGCCGTCGACACATTCGCGTCGATGGCCGGTCTGTTCACCACGAACCTTGCCCAGGCTGCGCCGGTGCTCGTGTCGAAACGTCACCTCGACATCAATCAAGGGGTCGGCTGCGCGATCGTCGTGAACAGCGGTTGCGCCAACGCCTGTACGGGCGAAACCGGTCTCGCCAATGCCAGGCAGATGACGGAGGACGTGGGTCGCGCGCTCGGCTGCCAGCCCGAGCAGGTGCTCGTCGCGTCCACGGGTGTCATTGGCGTGCGGCTGAACATGGATCGCGTCGATGCGGGCATTCACGAGGCCTGCTCGTCGCTCGCGCATGGCAACGGCAGCGTCGCCGCGCGCGCCATCATGACGACGGATCCATTTCCCAAAGAACACGCGGTGCGCGTCACCACGGCCCGCGGCTCATTCTGCATCGGCGGCATGGCCAAGGGCTCCGGCATGATTGAGCCCAACATGGCGACGATGCTGGGATTCCTTTCGACCGATGCACAGGTGACGCCGGCGATGCTTCACCGCGTGCTTGTCGAATCAGCGCGCGACACCTTCAACGCGATCACTGTCGACGGCGAGTGCTCCACGAACGATTCGTTGCTCGCGATGGCGTCCGGCACAAGCGGCGTCGTCATCGACGACGAGCTCTATCCGGCGCTGCTCGACGGTCTCCTTGCCGTTTCACGGCCGCTCGCACTCGGCATCGTTCGCGGCGGCGAGGGGGCGACGAAGCTGATCTCGGTGACGGTGTATCACGCGCGCACCGTGGATGATGCCCGGCAAGTCGCGCGCACGATTGCGAACTCGCCGCTCGTCAAGACCGCCGTCCACGGCGCGGATCCGAATTGGGGTCGCATCGTGGCCGCCGCCGGCCGCGCCGGCGTGCCGTTCGACATCAACCAGGTCACCGTCCGGATTGGCGGGATCCTGCTGTTCGATAATGGCCTGCCGCGGGACGAAGCAGCCCCGCAGGCGGAGGAAATTCTGAAACTTGACACCATTGACATCGCGGTGAGCCTTGGCTCGGGTGAGGCAGGCGCGACGATCTGGGGATGCGATCTCAGCGCGGAGTACGTGCGGATCAATGGCGAGTACCGAACTTAGGCGGCTCGCGAAAGATTTCGTCTCGATGCGGGATCTCGCTCCTGCAGATCTGGTCGCGCTGCTCGACCTCGCCGCGCGACTGAAGGCGGAGCGCGTGCTGCGTCAGCGGGCGCCCACGGCGGCGGCGCTGGCCGGCCTGCATGTGGCCACACTATTCGAGAAGCCGTCGCTTCGCACGCGCGCGACGTTCGAGATCGGCGTGCGCGAGCTTGGCGGCGACATTCTCGATCTGCCGGCACCTTTTTGCGATGGCGTCCGTGAGCCGCTGCCGGACATCGCACGTAACCTCGAACGCTGGGCCGATGCGCTCGTCGTTCGCACCTACGCGCAGTCGAAGGTGGCGACGTTGGCCGAATCCGCGCCTCGTCTTCACGTCATCAACGCGCTCACCGACGAGGAACATCCCTGTCAAGCGCTCGCCGACATGCTCACCGTGCAGGAGCATTGGACGAACTGCCGCGGTCGCACAATCGCGTTCATCGGCGACGGCAACAACACGGCGACCTCGTTGACTCATGCCGCGCTGATGCTCGGCATCAACGTGCATCTTGCGACGCCGGACGGATTCGAGCTGCCGTCGCGCGTCGTCGAGGACGCGATGCGCACCGCGCGCGATGGCGCGTCGATCCGCCAGTTTCGTAATCCCCGTGAGGCTGTCGTGCGCGCGGATGCCGTATACACGGACGTGTGGACGTCGATGGGCCAGGAGGCAGAGGGAGCCACCCGCAACGTCGTATTTCGGCCGTACCAAGTCGATGCCCAGTTAATGGACGCGGCATCGCCAGGCGCACTCTTCATGCACTGTCTTCCGGCGCACCGCGGCGAAGAGGTCACCGCCGACGTCTTCGAATCGCCGGCATCGGTCGTCTTCGATCAGGCGGAGAACCGTCTACATACGCAAAAGGCGCTTTTGTTGATGCTGCTGTCTTAGGCGGATCTATCTAAAGGTCCGTCTCTACGTACAGCCTCCCCACCTGAAGGTCGGCCCTACATTTAGAATGACGTCAGCATGGCGGACAAGCCCTGGCTGGCGCAGTACGACGCTGACGTGCCGCCCTCGCTTTACCCGTACCCGGAAAAGACCCTTCTCGATTACCTGGACACACTCGCCAGCGAGCATCCATCGCGGCCGGCGCTGCTCTTCAAAGGGGCCGAAGTCTCGTACGACGAGCTGCAACGCCAAAGCAACGCGTTTGCGGCGGCGCTGGCCGCGCTCGGCGTCCGACATGGCGATCGCATCGCGCTGATTCTGCCGAACTGCCCGCAGTTTTTGGTTGCGGAGATCGGCGCGTGGAAAGTGGGGGCGGTCGTCTGTCCCATCAATCCGACGTACACCGAACGGGAGATGGAAGCGGCGCTACAGGCAAACACCGCCGAAACCGTCGTGACGCTGACCCCGTTCTACGGCCGCATCAAAGACGTCCAGCCGCGTACCGCACTGCGCAACGTCATCGCCACATCAATCAAGGAGCACCTGCCGCCGGCGCTTCGACTCCTGTTTACGTTGTTCAAGGAAAAGCAGGGCGGCCATCGGATCTCCCTTCAACGGGGCGATTACTGGCTGCAAGATCTGCTGCGGCAGCATCGGAATTCCTTGCGGCCAGCGGGTGCCGTCCGGCCCGACGATCGAGCCGTTATCCTGGCAAGCGGAGGCACGACGGGCATACCGAAAGGAGTCGTCGGACTCCACCGCCACTATGTGGCGGCCGGCCTTCAGCTCTATGAATGGACGAAGTCCGCAAAACGCCCGTGGGTTGATTCGATCATGCTTCCGCTGCCGCTATTCCACGTTTATGCGAACGTCGGCGTGCAGCCGCTCGCCTTCATTGGTCCCAATCCGCTGTCGCTCGTTCCGAATCCGCGAGACATTGACGACCTGCTCAAGACCATTCGCGAGGTGAAACCGGCCTTCTTCAACGGCGTACCGACGCTCTACACAGCCATCCTCAATCACAAGGACGTTCGCGCCGGCAAGGTTGACCTCAGCTCCATCAAATTGTGCTTTTCGGGTTCTGCCGCACTGATGGCGGAAACGAAACGGGAATTCGAGCGGGCCACCGGAGCACGCATCGTCGAAGGCTACTCGCTCACCGAAGGCATGATGGCGTGCTGCGTCAACCCCGTGCAGGGTACGAACAAGCTCGGGTCAATTGGCGTGCCGCTCCCCGATGTCGAAGTCCGCATCGTTGACGCTGACGTTCCCGAGCGTGAGATGGGCGTCGACGAAGTCGGCGAAATGCTTCTGCGTGCGCCGCAGCACATGGTCGAGTACTGGAACAATCGTTCGGAGACCGCCGCCACGCTGAAAACGTATGGTCCCGGCGGACCATGGGTGCACACAGGTGATCTGGCCCGAATGGACGCCGACGGGTTCATCTTCATCGTTGACCGCAAGAAGGACATGCTGAAAACGAGCGGCTTCCAGGTGTGGCCGCGAGAGATCGAGGAAGTGCTCGCGACGCACCCGGCGGTCATGGAGGTCGGCGTCGCGGGAGTTCCCGATTCCGCCAAAGGGGAGGTAGCGCAGGCCTGGGTCGTACTCAAGCCCGGCCAACAGGTCACCTCGGAAGCGCTGCGTGCGTTCTGCCGTGAGCGTCTGGCGCCGTACAAAGTGCCGGCGCACGTCGAATTCAGATCGGAACTGCCGAAGACGATGGTGGGAAAGGTGCTACGGCGTGCGCTCGTCGCGGAAACGCGGCGGGGATAGCGGCTTCACTTCAAATTTCGCGGCCTCGAGCGCCGCGCGTATTTTCGACGCCAGCTCCGCGGCTCCCGGCGTGTCGCCGTGGACGCAGATCGTCTCGACATCGGGACGTGCGGCAAGGCCCGTCACCCGAGCCAGTACTTGCTCAGGATCATGAATGACCGCACCAGGTTCCGTTCGAGGCACCAGGGTGCCGTCAGGACGATACGCGCGATCGGCGAATGCTTCGCCGGCCGTCTGAAGTCCGGCGGCCCTCCCCGCCGCTACCAGCTCGGAGCTCGGGAGGGCGACGAGTACCAAAGATCGATCGATTGACGCGACGGCTCCCGCGATTGCGTCGGCCACCCGACGATCGCGGACGGCGACGTTATACAGCGCGCCATGGGGCTTGACGTGCATCAGGCGAATGCCCGCGTTCAAGGCGACGCCCGCGAGCGCCTCAATCTGGCGAATGACCAGATCTGTTATCTCGACCGACCGCAGCTGCATCTCGCGTCGGCCAAATTGCTCGCGATCAGGAAAACTCGGATGGGCACCGACGGCGACGCCGTGTTCCCTCGCCAGGGCTACCGTGGTGTGCATCGTTGCCAAACTGCCTGCGTGTACCCCGCAAGCGACATTGGCGGATGTGATGCACCGCATCAACGCGGCATCTTGGCCGCACTCCTCGCCCACGTCTGCGTTGAGGTCGACCGATTTGATGTCGGACACGGTTGTAATTCTTGCCACATTCCTGGGGCCGGTATCTTTCGCCAACCCCCGGTTTTCAAGGGAAATTATCCGGCACGTCCGTTGCCCTATGGCTGGGCCGTCGGCCTGTGGTTTACGGCAGGGCGCCGTAAATGCTGGGGGGAGCCAGGTCGGCTACCAGGACGAGGGCGCCTTCGGGCGCCCCATCCGGTTCCTGCCATCCATCCGCGAGGGGTAGTTCTTACACTCCGGATCGCTACACGCCCGCGCCTTCAGGGTATTCCAGCGCCAGCTTGAGTTCTCTCGCCAAGGTATCGACCGTAGTGCCGCTGCGCTTCCAGGCGCCGTCCGTCTCAAACCGCAAATCGCCAATCCGACGCCCCCACGGAGCGATGACGCGCCCGATCGCTCGATAGTCGCCACGGTCAGCGTGATCCTGATCAAGCCGGCGAACCACGTCCGGCGAGACGCGGATGAACGCGCGCAGCGCCGTCGCGGATTTGATGCTGTACTTTCGTCCCGTCCAGGCGGCGCCGAAGACCATCGAAATCTGCTTGAAGTAGTTGACGAAGAAACGCTTCGAGTCCTCGCGGAAGTCGGCCGACTTACGCGGGCCGCCGAATGCGTCGCTGGCAAAGAGCTTCTTCAGCTCCTGCGCAAGCGGCGCCTGCGCGACGCGTCCCCGCCCGACGCCGAGGAGTTTGATTTCTCCGTAGAGAGGTGAATCTTCCTTATCGTTAAGCGCGCGAACGGCATCATGCGCCGCCGCAAGCGCGTCATCGCGATAGAGCTGCCTACCCGACAGGCTGACCAGATGCGATGCATTCAGACGCGTGTGCTTCGCGTTGATCGTCACAAACATCTGAACGATGTGGTCTTCTGGCACACGGTCGAAAATGATCGCGGGTACCGTGAAGTCGTGATTCCGGATGTTGTCGATGTCCGCGTGCAGCGCAAGAAGGCGGTGCTGGCCGTCGATTGCGCGGAGAATTCCTTCGCGCTCTGGCACCTTCAAACGGCCGACGGCCGACGCCCCATCAACAGGCTCGAACGTCAGCTTCTCATCGCATGAAATGATGACCGCGCCCGGAATCGATGGGAGGTCATGCGCCTGTCGACATTGCTCGTAATACTGGACGAGTTCGTCGATCTTTCGCCGGATGATCTGACGCTGATAGGCCTTCTCGCTCGACGCGATCCGCCGTTCGAGCAGATCCCAGTTCACCTTCGATGGGGCTTTCTTCTTTCCACCGCGGACTGGCTGCTGGCCCGACTCCCCGTAATTCAGCACCTCGAAGCGAACGAGCTTGTCGATGTCTTCAGCGGTGAGAGCGGCCTGATAGAACTGAACGCCAAACTGCTGCATCCGGATCGCAGCAACGTTGATCATTCCGTTTTCCCCTCCGGACCGCGTGTCAGCGGCCTAGGAAAGCTGCGAATTGTAGTCATCTGCCCGCGCGAATCTCAATGCCTTTTTGCACGTCTTTTCGTGCTTTCATCGCCTGCGAAACCCGGAACATCCTTTTGAGCCAAACACTTAACAAGTATAATTTCCGCTTCTCATGCCACGATTCGTCGCTCCCTACGCTGTAGCTGTAGTTGTGCTCGTCGCCGCGCCTGTATTAGCCCAGAACATCGCAACCGGTAGCACCACAATCCCCGCAGCCGGCGGTCCGGATGGGCCTTCCCGGCCGGCGGCGCCGGCACGAGCGCCTGGGGATGCGATCAACTACGACACAATTCACCTTGAAAAACGGATCACGGCGGTTCGGGCCACCGGTCCGATCATGCTCGACGGGGCGCTCGACGAGGCGGCATGGCGGGAAGCGCCAATGGCCAACGGGTTCATACAGAACGACCCGCGCGAAGGTGATCCGGCCACCTACGACACGGACGTCCGGGTGCTCTATACCGAGGAAGCGCTCTATTTCGGCGTGTTTGCCCACGACATGGAGCCGTCGAAGATCATCGTCAGCGACGTGAAGAAGGACTACAACACCGCCAGCAGCGACGGCTTTCGAGTCGTCCTCGACACGTTTCACGATGGTCGCAACGCGTATCAGTTCGCGACCAATCCCGCTGGCGCCAAGTGGGATTCACAGATGGCCGGCGAGGGGCGGGACAACAACGCGAACTGGGACGGCATCTGGGACGTCAAGACACGCATTACGGAAACCGGATGGTTCGCCGAGATCTGGATTCCGCTTCGTACCCTGAAGTTCGGCAACGAGGATCCCCAGGTCTGGGGCATCAATTTCGAGCGAAAGCTTCGTCGGTTGAACGAAGACAGCTACTGGTCGCCGATTCCACGGATTTACGACGCGCAGCGCGTGTCGCTCGCCGGGACCCTCGAAGGGATGCGCGGTCTTCACGCAGGTAAAAATCTGCGGGTCAAGCCGTACGTGCTCTCGAGCGGCAGCCGCATCACGACCCGACCCATGGTCGGCGATGCTCAGGGTGGCCTTGACGTGAAGTACGGCGTGACCAACGGCCTGGTGTGGGACTTCACCGTGAACACCGATTTCTCCCAGGTGGAAGCCGACGAGCAGCAGGTCAACCTGACGCGATTCAACCTGTTCTTCCCGGAGAAACGCGACTTCTTCCTCGAGAATCAGGGACTGTTTGCGTTCGGCGATTCAGGCAGCGGTGGCGGTGGCGGAAATTTCGGCGCAGGCCGGACCAATCAGATCCAGGACATGCGCCTCTTCTTCACTCGTCGAATTGGGCTTTCCGATGCTGGTCAGGCGCTGCCCATTTTCGGTGGGACACGCCTTACGGGCCGTGAAGGTGCGTATTCGCTGGGGATTCTCAACATTCAGCAGCGCGAGGATCAAGGCGTCCTCGCTTCGAACTTCACCGCGCTGCGCCTCCGGCGCGACGTGCTGGCCAACTCGGACATCGGCGCCGTGTTTTTGGACAAGGAGGTCGCAGGCCCGCAGTTCAATCGTCTCGCAGGCTTCGATGCGAACTTCCGTTTTGGCGGCCTGACGATGAACGGATTCGCGGCCAGGACGTTTTCGCCGACGGCTGCCTCCACCACTGCGGGTGATACGAGCGAAACGACAACGCGAGCCAACGTCGAGTATCGCAATCGTCAGTGGCGGCTGAGTACGCGCTACACGACGATCGGTGAACGGTTCAACGACGAACTCGGTTTCGTGCCGCGCGTCGGCGTCAATGAATGGAATGCGCAGCTCAACCGCTCGCTGCGTCCGACGTGGCTACCTCGATCGATTCGCGAGATCATGCCGCATTGGGTAATCGTGCAGTCGATGCGCGCCGATGGCACGGGGGTCGACCTGAGGCAACAGGATTTCCACTTTCCGCTCAACTTCTCCAATGGCAGTTTTCTCGAGGTGGGGACCAACACCAACTACGAAGTCATCCGCACTCCCTTCGTCCTTAACAGTGCCCGTGGCGCGCAAATCGGCCCGGGCGGTTACAACTACAACGAGTACTTCGTCACCTTTCGGCCGGACGACTCCGCACGGTTTTCTACTGGTCTTCGTTATGGGATCGGTCCGTTCTACGGGGGCTACAAGCGGAGCTATGCGTGGGGGCCGACCTACCGACCGAACGAAAAGTTGAACACGTCCCTGGTGATGCAGTTGAACGACATCTCGCTCCCCGCAGTGTCGTATCTGTCCACATTGACCACTGCACGGGTGAACTACAACTTCAACACGAAGGTGTTCGTAAACGCCTTGCTGCAATACAGCACTGATTCACATCAGCTCAGCTCGAACATTCGATTCAACATCATTCATCGCCCGCTCAGCGACATCTTCTTCGTCTACAACGAGCACCGCGACGAGCACACGGGCCTATTGCAGGATCGCTCGCTCATTGCGAAGCTGACCTATATGGTGGCGTTCTGATTTGTGATTTGCGATTTGTGACTTGTGATTTGGTGTTGAGCAAATCGCAAATCGCTATAGGGCTCCTGACGGTTGCAGGCGCCCGACGTTCCACCAGTCCACGATCTGATCCTTCAGCTTCGCTGCGCCAAAGAGCGCGACCGTGAAGATCGCGTAGGCGAGAAACGCCTGGCCGAGCGTCAGCGTCTTGTGAAGCGGGCTGCTCAATACTCCGTAGGCGAGTTCCACGTGGATCCAGTAGATAAAGAGCGAAGCGCGGCCGAACTCCTGCATGACTGAGCGGCCCGTCCAGACGCGGTTCCACGCGTACGCGACAGGCAGCGACAGGATCAGGACCCCGAGGCGTAGAAAAAAGAACGTCGGTGATGTCGTCCAGAACGACGCTTCCCGGTAAATCGACGGGAGGAACGAGGCTTGGTATGCCGCGGCCGCGAGCGCGATGCCGAGCGCGGCGAACACAATGTTGATGCGTCGCTCCTCTTCGGCTGTCCGGGCCGAGTCGAGCCACAGACCGACGGCTGCCCCGGCGAGCAGGAAAGCGGACCAGGGAAAGAGCGTGAATGTTCCACGACCGGGTATCGGCCGGATGTACCACTCGATTGGATCTGGAAGCGGTGAAAGCGACGGTGACGTTCGGACGATCGGGGTGATCATGGCGACCAGCGCAGTCGCGCCAGTCAGCCACGCGAACCGGTCCCAGCGAAATCGCCCGAGGCCCCAGAGAACGGCGGCCGCGAGCATCGACAGTCCCATGACGTTCAGGATGTCGACCTTGAGCAGCGTCTGGACGGGGTCACCACCGCTGATGACCCAGGATTGAAGCCGGAACAGAAAGGCGAGTCCGAATATCTGCACCGCCCTCCGTCGCGCGAGCGCCGCCGCTTCGTCGGGCGTCCGGCCTCGGCGTATGCGCGAGCCCGCCGCCAGCGCCAGCGCAATCCCAGCGAGAAAGAGAAAGCCCGGCGCACCGAAACCGCCGACAATCATCGCCCAGCCGTACGCGCCGTTCGGGCGTGCGTCGAGGCGCGTCCAAGCGTCGAGGGTGTGCGCCTCGATCATGATGAGCACGAGGATGCCGCGTAGCCAGTCGATATAGCCGCGGCGGGTTGCCCCCGAGACGACCGTCGTCATGGCGTGATGTAGAAGGGCGTCGAAAATGCGATGTCCTGGCGGAACGAGTGCCACACCGAGCAGTACTTGTCACGCGATAATGCGATCGCGCGCTCGACCGCATCGGCTGGTACCGCGCCGCGCACGTCGAACCTGAGCTCAATCTGAAGAAAGCGGCGAGGCGGGTGTTCGGCGCGCCTCCCCGTGAAAGTGACCCGGAGAGCCGTCAGCGGGTGGCGGCCCTTCCGCAAAATGTCGACGACGTCGGCAGCCATGCAACCCGCCAGGCCGATGGCCGCGCACTGGGTTGGGGAAAGCCCGCTCTTGCTGTCGCCGTCGACAACGGCGGTGTTCGCGCCGCTCGATGCATCGAACCGAAGATCGCCGGACCAGACCAGCTCGGCGACAAGCGGCGGTCGGGCATCAGCCATCAACGCGGCATCATCGCACGGCTGCCGTATGCGGCTTCTGCGCCGCTCCGCCCATGAACCCTTTCACCGCTAGCCATGCGGCAGGAAGCAGGACAAGCGCGTAGGTCAACGCGTGGCCGAACGCGCTGTCAGGTCCCCACGATTCGGTGGCCTCGTGAATCGGCTCGCTGAACGGCAGCATGTTCTGCTCGGACATCTCGTGGACGCCGGCAATCAGCAACTGAACGACGAACACGAAGAGAAAGATTGCCGTGACTTGAAAGAAGAGACCGAGGTTCACACGGTGCCCGTACCGGGACCACAATGACGCAAGGGCCGCGGCGCCGACGAGTCCAAGCGCCGCGCCTAACACGAGATTGAGCGTTTCCTTGAGCTGCAGAAGCAACAGCGCCGTCTCCATCCCCTCGCGTGACACCATCAACACGGTGAACAGGAAGACGCCCATGAAGGCGCCGGCGCCGGCACGGCCACTCGAGGACCTGAGGTGCCCTTCGATGTCCCCTTTCATACGACGACCGGCGCGCCACATGTGCACAATCATCCACGTGACGGAGATCGCCGCGATGAGGGCGAGCGGTCCTTCGAGCAGCTCCTGGTTCGCCGCGTTGTAGAGCAGATACCCGCCGAGCGCACTGATCGCGAGGGCGGCGAAGATGCCGGTATGCACCGCGCCGGTCAGTTCGGCGCGTCCCGACTTCCGCAAATACGCGAGACTGATGGCAACGATCAGAAACGCTTCAAGTCCTTCACGCAGAGTGATCACAAACGCCTGTAGCATGGCCAGCTTTCGAAATGAGATTGAGTCGCAGGAAGTCTAACCCGACCAGTTTGGTCGGATCAACAGGGGTCGAAACGTGCCCCGTAGGGCCGGCTGAAGCTACGTACATCAGGTCGAGTAAGGAAGGGTAGCGGCCGGCCTTAGCCGGCCCATAGAAGCGTAGAGGACGGCTTCAGCCGGCCCATCGACGTTTGAACGTCAACGCGGGAGAGAGATTCAGCGCCGAGTGTCTGTGGGCGCCGCGACGACCCAGAGAAAGATTGGTCGTTGACTGACGCTGGTCCTCTGCTGCGGCTTCCAGCTCCCGAGGTCGAACGCGTGCGAGACGATTCGGGTACCCGGCTTCAATTCCTTCATCAACTTCGGCGCAAGGCGCGCGTTCACCGGCCCTGACAGGTAGAGGGTTACGACGGTTGCCGGACTGATATCCGCGAGAAAGAGATCCTCGGTGCGAAACGTTACCTTGTCGGCAACGCCGTTCTTCTGCGCGTTCGCGGTCGCTTCGCGAGTCCGCTCGGGATCGATGTCGATGCCGACACCGTGTGCTCCGTACATCTTTGCCGCGGTGATGACGATGCGGCCGTCACCGGAGCCGAGGTCGTAAACCACATCGGTCGTCGACACGTTCGCGAGCCTGAGCATCGCGTTGACAACGTCATTCGGTGTCGGAACGAACACCACGTCAGGCTGCCGGGGGGGCGCCGACTGTTGTGCGGATTCAGGAGCGACGACGACGAGCGCTAGCAGAACAGCACAGCCGAAGGTGCGAAGCTTCATCCGTTCCTCCGTAATGCTCATGTTACCGCGCTCCGTCCGGCTCGGAGTACGGCGGTGACCCGACGCCGCGCTATGCTCATTCGCGTATGGCGGTCATCGTTCAGAAATATGGTGGCAGCAGCGTCGCGGACCTTGGCAAGCTCAAGCGTGTGGCGGAGCGCGTGATGGAGACTCGCCAGCTCGGGCACAACGTCGTCGTGGTCGTCTCGGCAATGGGTGATACGACTGACGATCTTCTCGCCATGGCCAAAAAGATTTCGGCGAACCCGCATCGACGAGAACTGGACATGCTCCTTTCCGCCGGCGAGCGAATCTCGATGGCGCTCCTGTCGCTGGCCATTCACGAACTCGGCGGCGACGCGATCAGTTTCACCGGCAGCCAGTCTGGAATCATCACCAACGACCGTCACGTGGATGCGCGCATCATCGAAGTCCGTCCGTTCCGGGTGCAGGACGAACTCGCGCGCGGCAAGATTGTCGTCGTCGCCGGCTATCAGGGCGTGTCGTATCGGAGGGAGGTCACGACGCTCGGCCGCGGCGGCAGCGACACGACCGCCGTTGCGATGGCGGCTGCGCTCGACGCTGAGTATTGCGAGATCTGCTCCGATGTGGACGGCGTCTATTCTGCCGACCCACGGGTCGTTTCCGCCGCACGCCGTATCGGGACGCTGTCCTATGAGGAGACGCAGGAGATGGCCGAGGCGGGGGCGAAGGTGTTGAACGCCCAGGCTGTCGAATTCGCGAAGGAGAAAGGAATTGCGATTTACGCGCGCGCAACATCTGGTCCGCTTCCCGGTGCGGACCCGTCGAGTGACGGCACGGTCGTCCGCAAGTTCGCGCCGCGCATGCCGGGTACGGTGGTTGGCGTCGCGAGCGAGCGCGACGTCTTGGTTCTGCACGCCGAGGCATCTTCCCTGGATGTGCTCGCGTTGCTCGACGAACGCGGCGTCGCCGGCAAGCAGCTGCACGTCTATGACGACCAGGTCAATATGGTGATCTCGCGCGAAAACCTTCACGACGAGTCACGATTTCGTGACGCACTCGATACGCGGTTTCGCGGCCGCGTGACCTTGATCGATGGGCTCGCCGCGGTGAGCGCTGTTGGCGCCGGCATCAACGCCACTTACGCCAACGTCCGCGCCGGATCGGCCCTGCTCGACGAAAAGAAGATCGCGCCGGCGATGGTGGCGACATCCTCCTTTAGAATCACGTGGATGTTGCCGCGCACCCAGACCAACGAGGCAGTGCAAGCGCTCCACCATCGATTCATCGAATCCGCGCAACCGCTGCTGCCGTGACGAAGGCGCATGCCGATGCGGCGCACGACCTCCAGGCGCTGATTCAATCCCGCCATCCCATCATCACCATCGATACGGTCGAAGAGGAGCGTGTCGACAATCTGCTCGGCATCGTCGCGAGCGGTCTTCACATGCCGCTGTTTACGTGGACGGTGACGCATGGCTTACAGCGCGCCGGCGGCGAGAACGCCATCTATGGAACGGCGAACCCGCAGATGCTCGTCCGTCATCTCGCGACGCTCACGGTTCGCGGCATCTTTCATCTCAAGGATCTCCACGCCCATCTTGCCGACGCGACCGTCGTCCGCGGGATGCGTGACATTGCGCGCACATTCATCAAATCGGGTTCGACGGCAGTGATCTCGGGCGGATCGATTCATCTGCCTGCGGAACTGACACGCGAGGCGGTTCCCTTCGACCTGCATCTGCCGGATCGCGACGAGCTCCAACAGATCGTCCGCCAAATTCTGCGCACCCTGAATCGGCAACACGAGGTGTCGGTGTCGCTCGGGACCGACGGAATGGAATCGCTGCTACAGGCGCTCTCGGGGCTGACGTTGAATCAGGCGCGACAAGCGGTCGCCTGGGCCGTTCTCGACGACAACGCGTTGAGCGCAGCCGATATCCCCAGGCTGCTTCGACGCAAGGGCGACGCGGTTCGCGAAGAAGGCCTGCTCGAGTTCTATCCGCCTGACGACAACACGTTTCAGCTCGGCGGGCTGGAACACTTGAAGGCGTGGCTCGAACGCGCGCGCGTCGGTTTTACGCCGGAAGCCCGCGCGCTCGGGCTGCCGCCGCCGCGCGGTGTCCTGATTGTAGGCGTCCAGGGATGTGGCAAGTCGCTCGCGGCGAAAGTGATTGCGCGTGCGTGGAAGCAGCCGCTGCTCAAACTCGATGCCGGCCGGCTGTACGACAAATTCATCGGTGAGTCGGAAAAGAACCTCCAGAAGGCGCTGGATTTCGCGGAAGCGATTGCACCCTGCATTCTCTGGATCGACGAGATTGAAAAAGGTTTCGCCTCGGGCGGTGACGCAGACGCGGGTCTGTCGCAGCGCATGCTCGGGTCGTTTCTGACGTGGTTGCAGGAACGTGAAGCGTCGGTGTTTGTAGCGGCCACTGCCAATGATGTGTTGGCGCTTCCGCCAGAATTGCTCCGGAAGGGACGCTTCGACGAGATCTTTTTCGTGGATCTACCGGACGGGCCGTCGCGCGAAGAAATCTTTCGAATTCACCTTGCACTCCGACGCCAGGATCCGTCGACATTCAACCTGGGTGCGCTGGTGGCCGCCAGTGACGGCTTCTCCGGTGCGGAAATCGAGCAGGCCATTACCGCTGGTTTGTATCGCGCACTGCACGACAAGCAGCCGATGACCGACGCATCCCTCTGTGAAGAGCTGCACGGAACGCAGCCGCTGTCGGTCGCACGACGCGAAGACGTGGAGCGGCTCCGGGAAACGGCGCGCGGGCGCTTCGTTCCCGCATAGGGGCGGTTCGTTCCCGTCTAGTTGGTTCGAACGGAACGAACGGTACGCGGCGTCCGCGCGGGCCGCAGGCTCAGGAGACTGCGTACCAGCCGGTGCATCTGCCGCCGCCATGATGGTGCCGGCGCCGTGCTGCTGTCTGAGGCGCGGCGGCCCGTCTCCACCAGGTGCTCGAATTCGTCCTGGTAGGTCGATTGATGCGCGATGATGGCCGCGTACTCGCGGAACGTCGGCTGCGCGCGGCGATCCCCGTGCGGAAAGAGCTTGCAGAATTCATCAACCGTATCGATCGGATCCAGACCAACGACATTGGCGTAGGCGCGCACCCACGCGCGAGCGTAAATGCCGCGCGGCCAGGTTTCCAGGTCGCCTCGCTCGAATGCCTCGAGCTGCTCGCGCTTGATCCGCGTCTGCGTGACGATCTCATCCAAAGAGACACGGTTTCGCTCACGGTGTCGGCGCAGGCGAGTGATGAAGCTTTCCTGAGGGGTCATCTGAGTCTCCAGTGGATCGGCGGAGACCCCAGCAATTACCGGGCCTGTACGGTGGGCGCTGAACTGCGGATGCTAGCGCTTCAACATCCGTGACTTAGCGAGGGACGTGCACTTTTGTGATCCAACGGTGCGGTCCTAAAACGCATCATTGGATCACAAATCCTGTGGCGATTCGGATCCAGCCTTCCGCGGCTACAGGGACGGAACCTGGCCTCCGAGATAGGCGGCGAGTTGATCGGGAGCGAACTGAAGACCCGTGTAGAACGGTCCAAACTCGGCGAATTTCGCGCTGGCTTCGTCGAACCGCATCTCGTAAATCAGCTTCTTGAAGACGAGCGGGTCGTGGGCAAAGAGATCCACGCCCCACTCCCAGTCGTCGAACCCGATTGAGCCTGAGATAACCTGTGTCACCTTCCCTGCGTAATGACGCCCAATCATGCCGTGCTCCCGCATCATGGCCGCACGGCGATCGAATCCTTCGGTGTACCAGTTGAGCGCTTCTCCGCGCCGCTTGTTCATCGGGTAGAAGCAGACATAACGCGCCGCCGGCATGTCGAGGAACAAGCGATTCATCACCCGTTGCCTCTGGGTTTCCATTTCTGCATCGAATGCGTGATCGAATTCGTCGGTGCCCGGCTTGTGCGACGCCCCAACCTGCGAGTGAATTTTTGCCGTCATCTCGTACATCCCAAGTTCGACGACCGACACGTACGAGGACGTCGGTTCAAGCAGGTCATGCAGCGCGGTGCGTGAAAACGCAAGCTGCGCACCCGCCACCGGTTCGAAGCCGCGGCGGAAGCAGACGATCATCAGGTCGGCCTTGTGACCGAGCACCTGCACAAACGCGGTTGATCCGGCATCTGGTACGGCGAGCGCGTTGATTGCTTCATCGGCGAGGCGGCGACGGTCAGTTTCCGACGTGCTGCGAACGCGATCCCACCGCACGCGATACATGAGGTGGAGAACGCTCCACCCTTCGAGCGTTTCCGGGACAAAGGGGTTGTGCATTTGGGGAATCGTAAATCCCAAAACCCAAATCCCAAAACCCAAATCCCAAACCCAACGCTATCTTCGCTTTCGATTTGGGATCTCGATTTTGACTTGGGATTTGGGATTTGGGATTTCCTCCTAAGCCGCCCGCCGGGTGTAGGCCGCCACGCTGAAAGCCGCCGCAGCGACTGCCGCCATCCCGACCAGCGTCCGTGTCGCGGGCGCCCAGCCGCGTTGAACCAGATTCAGTGACGGTTCCCCGGTACGGCCTCTCCCCTGCAGAGACGGCGCGTCAGCGGTGGCATGTTTTTCCAGCGAGTCGACGATCTCGTAGACGCCGCGCACCGAACCCACGGCCGCGAGGACGCCTTCGGCTTCCGACGCCAGGACGTCACCCCGAAGCGTGATGCCTCCGTCGACGGCTTCTACGCCAATCGCGCGCGGGTGCGAGCAGACGTGTCCCAGCACAGCACGCACGCGTTCGACCAACCGCGCGTCATCGACTGGCTCGGGCCTGATGTTTCCCCAGACGTGTGCCGCGACGCCGCGTGTCCGATTAGCGAGATCTGTCGCCGTTGCCGCCACCACGCGTCCACTGACGCGCGCGCCGCGGACGGCTTTGGCACGAACCAATGCACGACGGCGCGCGCCGCGGTTGGGATCCGCAATAAACATCAGCAGCGCCCCGAGGCCCGTACCCGCAAGCAACGCATTTCGATCCATAAGCCTCCTCCGTGAAATCGATCCGTTCGCAATCCGGATGCCCGGCCGGCAGCATGTCCGTATGATCGAAATCACGCCGACTCTCAATTTGCTGTTACTTTCCGACAACCATCAGCCGTTGGCGAGGAGCCAATCGACCGCAGGCAGTACGACTTCGGCGGCGCCAAGAATCGAAAGGTCAACCAGAGGCGATGCGGGCGTGGACTCCAGGTTGATTTCCGCCGTGAAGGCGCCCCGAGCGTGTGCCTCGCGTGCAAACCCTGCCGCCGGATAGACGACGGCCGACGTGCCGATCGTCAGGAACACGTCACACGATACGGCCTGCAAAGCGCGCTCGATGTCATTGGCATCGAGCGATTCTCCGAACCACACGACGGCGGGGCGGGCAAGACCGCCGCAATGCGGACATCTGGGGAGACGGCCGCGCTCCGCAACGTCTTCGTCATGCCACGCACGCACACCGGCCGCACATCCGTTGAAGCACTTGGTTTCCCACAGCGACCCATGAAGGCGAATCAGATCTCGCGTGCCGGCGCGGAGGTGCAGGTCATCGACATTCTGGGTGATCACGCGGACATGTCTGGCTGGGTCCTGAGACCAGCGCGCGATCACCTCGTGGGCCGGATTCGGCTTGCACGACGCCACCTTCGCTCGTCGCCATGAGTACCACTCCCAGACAAGCGCGGGATCGCGCGCAAAGGCGTCGGGTGTCGCAAGATCTTCAGGGCGGAACGCACGCCACAGTCCCTCCTGACCGCGGAAGGTCGGCACTCCGCTCGCCGCCGAGACGCCGGCCCCGGTCATCACGGTGACCGCCCGCGCGTCGCGTAATCGCGACGCAAGCGCGCGCGCCTGCTGCTCCATGCCGGAATCATTGCGTACAATTCAATCGATGCCGACCTTCGATCCCCGAGCCCTGCTCGACGAATACGGCGACGAAACGCTCGTTCGCGATCTCGCGACGCTGCTCGTGGAGACGGTTCCGGTGCAGGTTGACGCGGTGCGATCGGCGGTGGACGCTCGCGACGGCCCGGCATTGCGCGCCGCCGCGCATAAGCTTCGAGGCTCTATCGTGTCGTTCGGTGTCCCGGATACCGTCGACGCTGCTCGCCGCTTGGAGGCGATGGGCGCCTGCGGTGATCTCGGCG
>Ga0310810_10001347_pt1 | contig 25630 bp, 22 predicted proteins | sample NCmetagenome_FD_207641 | JGI IMG/M metagenome (GOLD analysis project Ga0310810, IMG submission 207641) | Soil microbial communities from experimental microcosm in Duke University, North Carolina, United States - NC | ecosystem: Engineered > Artificial ecosystem > Soil microcosm > Unclassified ...
ACAGAACGCGCACTTCCCAGTGAAGTTGCTTCGGTGACTCGGAAGGCACGAAATCTAACGTCGGTCCAAAATGATCAATGCAGGTGGAATTCACGATGGAAAGCAGCGTTTGAAAGCGAGTAACCATTTCGGATTTCCTTGCAGCCGGATGCGGCGGGTGAGCAAGGCCCACAAAAGATTCCGTTCGCCCGCAAGGAATCCAAGCCACGTTTCCGAGTCGGCGATGACCTTGATGCTTGGTTTGCCGAGCAGCCCGTTTTCGATGGTTATTTTTCCATCGCGAATTGTGACTGTCGCCTCCGCGGTTTCGTTGCCAGTGAAAACGAAATGGTAAGTGGCGTCCAGTTTTCCGGCGGCGTGGCGTTGGAATGACACCTGCATTCCGAACAGCAGGCTGGCGATATTTCGCGGACGCAACAAACCGCGCACGGGCCGGATAGTTTTGTGCGGATAACGCTTGCGCACATGCGCCTCGGCGTCCGAACCACGCACCACATACACTGGCTCATGCTTTGCTTGCAAAGGGCGCAGCACGTCATCAGCAAAATCCTTCTTTGATGCGAGGTAAGGCCCAATCACATCTTCGCCAGCCGGACACACCGCCATGCAATACGCAGCTTTGTAGTTCGCTCCAAAGGCAAGGCTTTGCCACATGGAAACCGATTCCGAATCCGTTATGCGCCGGCGATAGTCCAGTTTGTTTTTACTGTCGGCGATGGTTTCGACAAAATCCGTAAATCCGCCCATGAACTCGCGGTAATTGTGCGTGTAACACGCTGAAAAATTAAACGCGCCGTCCGCACCAATCGCCCCGACCGGACATGCAGCCACGCACAGCTTGCATTCCAGGCAGGGGTTGTAATCGAGTTTCCGCGAATACGCGCTGATCTCCGCGCCAACGAGAACCGTCCCGAGCAAAATGAAATTGCCGAAGCGCGGATGGATCACGTTGCGATGAATGCCCATGTGACCCAGCCCCGCCGCGACTGCGATCGGTTTATGCGCCACTACCCACATTCGCTCATAGCCCCACCGATCCGCTTCCATGGGAAATCCCATCGGCGGATTCAGCGCGCGAATTCCTGCGCGCTCCAGCGCCGCGGTGATCCGCCGCGCCACGTCATTGATCTCGTCGCCCGTGTGATGAAATTCCGAGTTGGCGATCGAGCGAGCCGGGCTGCGCACGTTGTCGCGGTTCATCCGAAGCACAAAACTGATGACGCTGCGCGTGTGCGGAAAAGTCCGCTGAATGTATGGACGCTCTCCCGCCAACGCCGGATGATCCACTTCCACAAAGCCGACGTCATCCGCTCCCGCGTCGAGGCATAACTCCCGCAGCCATTCAGCATCCAGCGGCTCGGACATTTTTTGCGGCGCGAGTCTTCGCCGATGCGCCGCAACCGTTGGATGCTCTGTGATCGATGTATTCATGGTCAGACGTTGTGGTTTATGCGTTCATGACGCGGGAAAAAATCGCTTGGTGTAGCCACCGGGGCGTTGCCCACATAAAGATCACGGAGACCTTGTTGGTCCAGCCGGGGACGACACTGATGCATCCAGCGTGCAACGCGCGGATACCGGCGCGCACCACAGATGCGGGCTGCATCATCAATAGCTTCAACGCAGGTGTGATCTTTTGTTGCGCCGCAGCGGCGAATCCGGTGTCCGACATGCCCGGGCAGAGCACCGTGACTGTGATGCCATCGCGCTTGAGTTCGCGATGCAGGGCTTCACCCAACCGCAGCACATAAGCCTTGGCGGCTGAATAGACGGCAAAGTTCTGCACACCCTGGTAGGCCAGGATACTGGCAACGAGCAGAATCTTTCCGCGTCTGCGCGTCCGCATGTCTTGAGCAAAAATGTGGGTGACGGCCGTCAGGCTCGCGACATCGAGCTGCACCATCGCTAAAGCCGCGTCGAGTTTGCTCTCTATGAACGGGCCTTGCAGGCCGTGACCTGCGTTGTTGACGAGGATGTCAATCGCGATGTCTCGTTCGCAAAGTCGCTGGTGCAGTCGGACGATTGCCGCAACATCTGACAGATCCACCTGCTCCACGACGACCTCAATGCGGAACTGCTGGCGTAGCCCGTCGGCGATTTTTTGAAGCCGGTCCAATCGGCGTGCCACCAGGACCAGTGAATGACCTTGCTCTGCATATTGGCGGGCGAACTCCTCGCCGAAGCCGCTCGATGCGCCCGTGATGAGAACCCACGATTTGTTTGTCAGTTTGATGTGCATATACACATTTTAGCTTAGTTGTCGCCTTTCAGGCATTCAGGGTTTATTTATTCAGAGCCAACGCCGCCGTTTCCAGATCGGAAAGAATGGCGGACCAGCGCTTTTCACCCAGCGTTTTGACCGCCGCACGCTGAGCGGACTTCCAGGCCGGCGTCAGTTTCTCAATCTGTTTTCGGCCTTTGGCTGTGATCATGACTTCCACCCGATTGCCGCGTCCGCCTCCTATGGTTTTCACGAACCCGTCCCGTTGCAACGGCCGGAGATTCCGCACCAGCGTGGTGCGCTCCATCCCCAGCCAATCGCTCAACTCCGCCATGTTCCAACTGTCCCTGGCTTGCAATGACGCCAGGATTGACCCCTGGGTGGGACGAATGCCGTGCCGCCGCATTTCCGCGTCATAAAACTGCGTCACCGCCCGCGTCACCCAACGCAGGTTGAAGCAGACGCAGTTCTCCACGGCCGACATATCCAGGTTTTTAGACATCCTAATGTGTATATGCACTACTAGACAGAAATCGTCAACTGTCATTTCCGATTTATTTTTTGGTCCTGGGGAAGGCGCCTGAACATTAGGCGTTCGCTGCGGCATTGCGCTTCAGGATTTGGGGAGCGCACCCGCCTTCGCTGGCCACAATTCTTATCGGCGACACTTCATCGATCAGGGTGTTCTCTATCTCCCGACGATAGCGACTTGGACCATCGGTTTGATCAAGGCGCGTCCGACTTCAGACCTCAGACCTCTGACATCTGACATGTGGTCACAGGCGCACACGTCACTTCCGAATCGCCTTGCCGCAATCTTCCAAATCAAAACATCTACAGCGATCCGCCTTTTCAAGCAGCCGTTTCATTTTCTTCGCTCGCGTGATCAGATCGTCCATCTCGTTGATCTTGCGTTGCGCGAGCAACCGCCAGCGGCGGAATGCCGGAGTGCCTTTGCCAAATCCGTGGAAAAGATGCCTGATCTCATCCATTCGGAATCCCGCACGCTTGGCTACGTCGATGACCTCTAAATAATTCAACACGCTCGTCTCGTAACGACGCTGCCCGCCGATCCGCTGCGTTCTCGGTAACAGTCCGATCTTCTCGTAATACCGGATTGCAGAAGATTGCAGACCTGCTCTGCGCGCCACTTCACCAATGGTCATCGTCGCCATGCAAAAAAGTCGTTTGACTTAAAGCGCACTTCAAGTCCGAGCGTTGTAGCAAAAGTTATGAAAACATCGCCAACGCTTCGCTTACCGCTCATCGCCAAAATCGCTATTGCCGTGACGTTCCTTAATACATGGGTCATCTTCGAAGAGATGATCGTAGATCGACACGGGCTCTGGCGTTACATGCCGTTCTACCGAGTTGGATTATTCTGCGTCTGGGATGCCGCGATGTTCGCGGTCACTCTCCTGACCCTGCTCGTGAGCGTTCGACCGTTCCGTCATCGGCACGGGACGCAATCAACGACAACGCCTTTGCCACTGATCGCCAAGATCGGGATCGCGACGACATTTCTTTGGACATTCGTCATCCTTTTCGGCTGGCCTGGCATCCTGCTGCGAATCTGTTAACGAACGCTTATTTCGTCGCATCGTAAGCCGGTTATGATGGAGACAAAATGCGGCGGGAACGTTGAGTTGTTAGGAATCGTAGAGGCACGCGCTCACATCGTCGCTTCGAGAACCGAAGGTTGTCGAAAGGGTCAGGGCTAAGTATTTACACAATGACTTGGCATGATAACCGCGGCGCTGGGAAATTCTGCCGAATCGGAAGCGGTGGGATCCGACGGAGCCGGGGGAGGACGTTGCGATGGCGTCAGCGGCGTATTCTGCAACGAACGGAGCGCCAATTTCCCTGAGCGGTTGCTTCATTAACCGCGTAAATCGCTTCGCTCCACGCGGCTTTGGCCTCGCTTCCAACCACGTGAGCAAACTGCTTTTACGTGGTAAAAGGCTTCGCCTCACGCGGTCTCATCGTTTTATCCTGACGTTGTGTTCTACGTGTACGTATTGCGATCGCTAAGCGACTCCGGTTTTTATATTGGCTTCTCAACCAACCTGCGCGCGCGACTGAGGCAGCACCATGACGGCGAGAGTCTTGCGACGAAATCACGCGGTCCATGGAAACTTATTTATTATGAGGCTTACTTGAATCAGGAAGACGCTCTAGGGCGCGAAAAATATCTTAAGAGTGGATCCGGCAGACGATTTCTCCGAGCGCAACTTCGACATTATCTGTTGCAAGAACCGGCCACTCGACCGCGTCGCCCAGCGGCATAGAAGGCCGCGGGTGTTTACGCGGAAGAGCGGGGCCGGACGGCGTTTCCTCCGCGCCCAATTACGTCACTACCTCACACGATTTCCCGCGCGCCCGCGACTCGGTTCCAACCACGTGAGCTAACCCATTCTTATTTCGGTGAGGTCGCGGGCTCGGGCGACTCTGTTTTTTCGTCTCCCCGGCGGAGGTCGAGTTCTTCTTGTGCCTTCTTTGCCTCGATTTCAGCCTTATGCTTGACTCTTTCAACAAGGGGTAACGCCACCGAGCTAAGCGTGATGAAGAAAACATAAAAGCAGATCAAAATGCCAATCGCGCCAAAACGCGCCCCCGGAACAAAAATTCCGAAGAAATATGCAAATGGGTTTCTCGGCGGCTTGGCCGTCTTCTGGCCCTTCTGCAGATCCAAAAGGTCCGAGACGCGCTTGCTCATGGTCGGATAGGACGAAAGCAGTTCGTGAAACGACACGAAAAACCCGCGCGACGTGTGGTGCTGATTCGAGAACCCTTCCGCCAAAAGGTTTCGACCGGCCTGTTTGCCACCGGACAAAATCATCATGGCGCGGACCGACGCTGCGGTGTCCTGACTGGCAAACGCGCCGTAGCGATCACAGGAACTTTCACAAGCGCGATTGTAAGCGCTGCCCAGTAATGGAAGAAACAAACCTGGCAATAGCAGGACAGTCTTCTGGATGTGCTTGCTCCGAATGTGCCCGATCTCGTGACCTAGCAGAAATTTAATCTCGCCGCTGTCGGCACCGTACGCCTCCAAGATATCGGAATACAGGACGACGAAATCCCTGGCGCAAAATCTTGTGGCGAAAGCGTTCAAGATTCCGCCCGACTGCATCAGGTAGAGATCAGGAACGCGGGCCAAATTCAGTCGCGAACAAAGTTCCGAAAACACCTGACTCAAACCCGGTGTCTGGTTTGCATCCAACTTCACCGCCTCTGATTTGATTCGGCCAATCAGGAGACCATGCAGGAACCACATAACGAATCCGCCGATGGCAAGGCCGATAACGGGAAAAATCGTAACGACGCAGACAAGCCAGATCAGGCACGAGATGACGAGCGTGATAACGAAAAGGGTTCGCTCTCGCTGGAGCGTTAGCGTTGACGGGCTGAGGATATCGTCCATAAAAAGCGGGTTCAGGTCCGCTCTTTCTAAGCGCCAGCGCCCCCAGTCGCCAAGAGAATAACCGGACACGAAAACGCGGTCAGATATTCTCATTCAACATCCGTCATTTTGCTGGCATCGTAGCCGAAGCCGAGACGGGATAGTGGGGTCGCGTCTATATATTTGACATTTAATTTTGTCGGCGGCCTTTGATCGCGCTGCGATGAGATCGGTCTAACCCTAACCGCCAAATGAACGTGCACCTCGTCGACGGCACTTACGAACTCTTCCGTCACCGCGTAAAAGGCTTCGCCTCACGCGGTCTCATCGGTTTATCCTGACGCGGTGTGGTAGTTCATCTTATTGACGGCACGTACGAATTGTTCCGTCATTTCTACGGATTGCGCCGATTCACCAAAGGCAAGGACCGTCCCTACGGCGCTGTCGTCGGCGTGCTGCAGACCGTGCTCAACATGATCGAGAACGGCGACACTTATCTCGGTGTCGCCACCGACCACGTGATCGAGTCGTTTCGCAATCGGCTTTGGGCGGATTACAAGACCGGCGATGGCATCGAGCCCGCGTTGCTCGCGCAATTCCATCCGCTCGAGGAGGCGCTAGCCGCGATGGGCGTTGTAGTGTGGCCGATGATCGAGCTCGAAGCCGATGATGCGCTGGCTTCGGCCGCGCATCTCGCGGCGAAGGATAAGAAGGTCGAACGCGTCGCGATCTGGACGCCCGACAAGGATCTGGCGCAATGCGTGCGCGGGACGCGCGTGGTGCAGATCGATGGCCGGCGCAAAATCATTCGCGATGCGGCTGGGGTACGCGAAAAGTTCGGCGTCGATCCCCCGCTCATTCCGGACCTGCTCGCGCTCGTGGGCGATGCGGCCGACGGCTATCCCGGCATCCCAGGGATCGGCGCTATGACCGCCGCTCAGCTTTTGAACCGGTACGGTCGGATCGAAGACTTCCCGTCAAACGTTCTCGGCGAACAGCGCAAGCTCGCACTGCTGTTCAAGAAACTCGCGACCCTCCGCACCGATGCGCTACTCTTCAAAAAGGTCGAGACGCTGCGCTGGCGCGGGGCGACCCCGGCATTCGCGGCCTGGGCGGAGCGGATGGAAGCACCGCAGCTACTCGAGCGCAGCGCAAAGGCTGCGCGCCCAATGACGATGCAGTAATCGCCGCTCACCGGCGACATTTTGAATTGCGCCGGCGGCCATAGACGGCCGCTCACAAACGAACGCTACCGCAGCGCCCGTGGTGCTATACGTGATTCACGTATAGGCCACCCCTGCCAACAAACGACCGGCGTCCCGCGCTGATCCGGCTTCAACGGCCGGAATAACCACTTCTATTCGAGCAGCTGCTTCAGATTTTGAAGCGCGGCGTCTTCTTCGTCAGACCGCGCGCGCCAACAACGCGACGCCGGTATGCCCGGTTAGCGCACGTATATGTTCCTAACGAATCTCACGACGATCCGCGCTGGAACGCATTTCAACTATTAACTATCAAGTTTTCTGGTCACTCATCACTTAGCGTGAACATTTTGAGGTGCGACGGCCTGGGATCGCTCCGCCGTGATTCATGTTTCACGCGCTTCCGATGTAACGATTCACGGATCACGTCGGCGACAGCGACAATGTTACATGTTTAGCCGCGACCCCGATGTCTGACTAACGACCTGACTTCTAACCAATGAATCAACGGTGCCTTCGATAAGATCTGCGCCGCGGACGGTTGTTCGATGAAGCATTCCGAAAACGCCACCCGATCTGGCCGTGCGGAGCATCGCCGCTTCCGCACGAAGAATTTCCTGGTAGGCGCGACTCGATCTTTCGTTGCGAGACCCGGGCCCCCCTCCGTTGCTCATCGCGTGGTGGCGCAGCCTGATTGTAATCGAAACCTTCCGCCTTCTTCCGTACGATCCCGCGGCTAATGAAACGCTCGAGCGAACGCAACGACCCCTGATCTTCCGGTGTAATGAAACTGATGGCATCACCGATGGCGTGTGCGCGTCCGGTGCGTCCGATGCGATGGACATAATCCTCTGAGTGCATTGGGAAATCGTAATTCACCACATGCGAAATCCCATCCACATCGATGCCCCGCGCGGCGATGTCGGTGGCGACGAGCACACGGACCGCGCCGGATTTGAAATCCTTCAACGCACGGAGTCGCTGGTTCTGCGAGCGATTGGAATGGATGGTGCCCGTTTTGATACCGCTGCTTTCCAGACGGCGAGCGATCTTGTCGGCGCCGTGCTTGGTCCGGGTGAAAACGAGGACTGTATCGAATTTTGGATCGCCTAACAAGTGTAGCAACAGAGCGAACTTCAAATGCGGAGGAACTTCATAGGCAAATTGCATGACCGTTTCAGCCGGGGTCGCGCGCCGGCCAATCTGTACAATCTTGGGCGAATGTTGGAACTGGTGAGTTAATGCCTCGATTTCGCGCGAAAGCGAGGCGGAGAACATGAGCGTCTGGCGCTTTTGTGGCAGCGCTTTTACGATCCGGCGAATCGACGGCAGAAAACCCATGTCCAACATCCGATCGGCCTCGTCGAGCACGAGAAACTCGACCCCGGAAAGATTGGCTACTCGTTGCTCCATCAGATCGATCAACCGTCCCGGCGTCGCCACGACCAGGTCGACACCGGAACGCAACGCCTCGATCTGGGGACGTTCACTCACGCCGCCGAAAACCGTGGCCATGCGCAACGGAACGTGTTTCGCGTAAGCGCGCACGTTCTCCTCGATCTGCACCACCAGCTCACGAGTCGGCGCGACCACGAGCGCGCGCGGGCCGCGGTCCGAGCCGGACTGGCGATTGCGAACTCCGTTATAGGCCTGCGTCACTGCTTGTTTCGATTCTGCGAGCTTCATTAGAATCGGCAGAACGAAAGCGGCTGTCTTTCCCGTGCCGGTCTGCGCAATGCCGATGATATCGTGTCCCGCGGAAATGAGCGGGATCGCCGCGACCTGAATCGGAGTCGGCTCCGTGTAACCCGCGTCGCGCACGGCCTGCACAATTTGCGGCGAAAGATTGAGTGCGCGAAACGGCATGGCACGACAACTGTCGCCCGTTAAGTGCCGTCGCGCACCTACTCTTCCCTTAAATCTTCGTGTGCCCGCAACGTTCTATGTGGTTAGGCGTATTCCGCACCTTTTCTTCTCACATTCGACGCCAGGCACCAGCCTCGCGTTATGCTCGTGTCACCACGGGCAGCTTCACTTTCGAAGTCATCGGCGGAAGTTTGCGCGCGCCTTCATCGAGACGGCGCTCGAAGTCCTGCGAAATATTCGCGTAAAATGGATAGGCAGCCAGATTCGCCGCCACCGGGCGGTAACGCCAATGCTTGTACATCCATAGCCAGGGAGCGGGATTTTTCCGGACAACCGGCTCGAACTGGTCCCAGCAAGCTTGCGCCATTTCCTGAAGCGAAGCGCCGGCAGGAAATTCAATCCGGGGATGAAAAACCACGCGGTAACGCCCGCCGGGCAGCGGCTCGCAATGGACGTTGATGAGCGGCGCGCCCGTGCGCTGATGCAGCCACACGTGAGCAAAGGTGACGCAGCGTTCACGCCCGAAACACTTAATCGCCACGGTCGGCAGTTTCGCCGAAGTTGTGAGATCGCCGAGCAAGGCGAACCGTTCGCCGCGGCGCAGCGCCCGGTACAGATGCATGACGGCGCCTTTGCGGGCTGCGACGCGATGACCGCTTCTCTGGCGCAACTTCGAGAAGATCGGATCGAGCAATGGATTCTTGAATTGCTGCGCTATGACGACACCTTCGAGACCGGCGAAGGCCGAGACAATGCTGAGCCATTCGAAGTTGCTGTAATGATAGCAACCGACAATGACCGGCTTGCCCGGACGCGTGTCTGCCTCGTCCCATCTCTCGCGATTCTCGAATTCGACATAACGCGAGAAATTTTGACTCGTTAGGCGCGGGCTCCAAAAAAAATCGAGCATGGTGCGGGAGAAATGCTGATAAGATTCACGCACGATCTGCGCGCGGCGCTCGCTTGAAATCTCATCACCAAAAGCAACCCGCAGATTACTCAGCGCGACGCGCCGGCCCCGACGATCGAGCATGGCGCCGAGCGAGCCGAGCAAAAGGGCCAGCCGATAACAAGCTTTGCGCGACAAAAGCGGAACGAATTTCGTGGCGGACTTGAGCCCCAGCCACTCCAGCCGGTAGCGAATTTTTTTCCAAACCGTGCGCATCGTTCCAGTTGGATATTTCGATTAAATGGAGTCGCTCTTTAGACACTTACTATAGTCTTGCCGCCAAACAGAGATTTTGTGACCGTGGGAGCATGAAGTGCCCGATAATTCTCTTACTGTTGATCGCATTCGGCACGCTTGTCCGGACCTTGCGCGCGACTCGGACGAATGCGCGTTCGGCACGTGAGACAAACGTCGGCAGTTTCTTCGCGCCGCGGACTGGCTGATCTTTTTTCATTATCCGAATGATCGCCGGACCGGAGAAGGCATTAAATCAATTCAAAAGTTCGTTTCGGCAAGATGCCGCCGTAACGCGGATGAAGGAGCGGCCGGGCTTTCCAACCAGGTCGCCGCGGCGACCGCTCCCCTAATTACGCTTTTGCGTAAATCTCTGCGCCCGACTTCGCGAACTCCGTTGCCTTCTGTTTCAATCCTGATTCGATTGCTGCCTCATTCGTTAGGCCGTGTTCGGCGGCGTACTTTCGGACGTCCTCTGTGATTTTCATGGAGCAGAAGTGTGGCCCACACATTGAGCAGAAGTGCGCGGTCTTGGCGCCTTCAGCGGGAAGAGTTTCGTCGTGGAATTCGCGCGCTGTTTCGGGGTCGAGCGCGAGATTGAATTGATCTTCCCAGCGAAATTCGAACCGCGCTTTGCTGATGGCGTTGTCGCGGTATTGCGCGCCGGGATGGCCTTTGGCCAGATCGGCGGCGTGCGCGGCGATTTTGTAGGCGATGACTCCGTCTTTGACGTCCTTCTTGTTAGGCAGACCGAGATGTTCTTTCGGCGTGACGTAGCAAAGCATTGCTGTGCCGTACCAGCCGATCATTGCCGCGCCGATCGCGCTGGTGATGTGATCGTAGCCGGGCGCGATGTCGGTCGTTAGGGGACCGAGAGTGTAGAACGGCGCCTCGTCGCACCACTCGAGTTGTTTCTCCATGTTCTCCTTGATCATGTGCATGGGGATGTGGCCGGGGCCTTCGTTCATCACTTGCACGTGCTGCGCCCACGCGCGTTTCGTTAGCTCGCCTTGGGTGTATAACTCCGCGAATTGAGCCTCATCATTTGCGTCAGCAATACTGCCTGGCCTCAGTCCATCGCCGATGGAAAAGCTGATGTCGTACGCGGCCATGATCTCGCAAATCTCATCCCAATGAGTGTAGAGAAAACTTTCCTGATGATGCGCGAGACACCATTTGGCCATGATCGAGCCGCCACGCGAAACGATTCCTGTGGCACGCCTCGCGGTGAGTGGAATGTAACGCAAGAGCACGCCCGCATGCACCGTAAAATAATCCACACCTTGCTCAGCTTGTTCAATTAACGTGTCGCGATAGATTTCCCATGTCAGTTCCTCAGCGCGACCGGCAACTTTCTCCAGCGCCTGATAAATCGGTACCGTCCCGATAGGCACAGGACTGTTGCGGATGATCCACTCGCGCGTGGCGTGAATGTTTTTTCCCGTGCTCAGGTCCATTACCGTGTCGGCGCCCCATTTGGTCGCCCAACGCATTTTCTCGACTTCTTCCTCGATTGACGACGCAACGGCGCTATTGCCGATGTTTGCGTTGATCTTTACCAGGAAATTACGACCGATAATCATCGGCTCGGATTCAGGATGATTGATGTTCGCGGGAATTATGGCGCGGCCGCGCGCGACCTCAGCCCGCACGAATTCGGAAGTGATTGGATTTGCGAGTTGCGAGTTGCAATTTGCGATTGGTTGCGAGCCGGAGTGCTGAAAACGGAGATCGTTCCGGGCTATGTTTGATGTTTGATGTTCGATGTTTGACGCACGCGCTTCGCGTCCAAGATTTTCTCGGATGGCGATGAATTCCATTTCGGGAGTGATGATTCCCTGGCGCGCATAGTAGAGCTGTGTCACGCAGCTGCCGGGGCGAGCGCGCAAAGGTTTCCGGCGCGAGGGCGCGCCGTCTCCATCGAGCGTTGTGGGTTGCGCGTTGCGCGTTGCGCGTTGCGCCGCTATGGCGGCGTGTTCCTCGGAAAGAAAACCGTCATCAATCGGCTGGACTTCTCGCCCACTGATTTCTTCCACATCTCCGCGCTCGCGAATCCATTTTGTGCGCAACGGCGGAAGTCCTTGTGTCGCATCGCCGTGAAAATCCGGATCACCCCATGGCCCGCTCGTGTCGTACACGCGCACGGGTTCGTTCATTTCAACCTCGCCCGAAATCGTCTTTGTCGGCGCGAGTGAGATTTCACGAAACGGCACGCGAATGTGGCGATGGATTTCACCAGCGACATAAACCTTGCGCGAGTTCGGCAGAGCAGACGGTTCGTCCGCAGATTGCGCATCCAGCCTTCGCAGCCGCTTCGGCGGAGTAGGCGATTTCTGCGGATTACTTCCGTTTGAATCTGTGGATAAAGAATTCATAAAGCTATGCGCGGAAAAATCGCATGGCTGAAATCGTCAGTCCGGCATCGGACCCTCGCTCCCTTCGGCGGCATTACCCGCATCAGGTTCAAGGGGTCGTCCAGTCGGACCTCTCAGCCATTGCGGCTCCCCCGCACTACGAAGAAAAGGATAAAGGAAGAAGTAAGAAGTAAAAGTGGAAATTGTTGCGCGATCAAACCGCGGGACGCACCACAAAACTGCGAGCGCGCCGCGCGATGATCCAGCCACCAAACAGAACGCTAATGGCGAGAATGCCGCTTCCGGCGAGATCGAACCAGGCGGGTCCGCTTCCTTTCGCCAGCACCGAAGCCGTATCAAGCGCGAGAAACAGCAGAACAGCAGCCGCATGTCCGAATGGGAATCGTGGCGCGACAACTCCAGCTAGAATTCCACCAGCGATACCCGCGAACACCGCTCCAATTGTTCCAAAAATCATTTGGCGCGCGTTGGAATCGACTGTCAGCTGACCGACCAGGACGTTGAAGGTGAGAATTGTTCCGGCGGCAACGACCAAATATCCACCGACTACTGCGGCAACGCTGCGAAGAGCGAAAAGAAATCGAGGCAGCATCAGACATTTTACCTCATTCCGCGCCTCTGTCATAGAAGCGCTTTGGCCAAACCTGCTTTCGCCGCTCGGAACCAAATTGCTAACGAGAATCTATCCCCCGGTTGGCGCCTGTTTCACGTTCGTGTGAAAGATCGCCTGCCATTCGCCCTTCGCCTTCTGTTTTTTCCAGACGGAGGCAGCGTTGTAGGTACCGGTTTGGTCCTTCCCATCGTATGCGCCTTCGATCGTCACCTTGTAGGTTGTGACAACTGTGTCCGATCCATCGGACGTGACTTTGTAATCGCTGATCGCGAATGATTTCATGTCCCACTTTTGCATGGCCGCCAATTCACCCTGCATGTCGGAGACTCCTTCCGCATAGACAGCCATCACGTTTGCGGAGACGATCTTTTTGAAGTCGTCGGGCTTTTTGTCCTTAAACGCCTGCCAGGCCGCTTTCTCTTTTTCCTGCATGATGTCCTCAGTGGACGCCGCGGTCGACAAAGCCATCGTTCCAAGCAACGCCATCATTGTGTAAGTGATATATTTTTTCATTATGTGCTTTCGTTGAGGTTGGGTGCAGATCATCTGGTGTATTCGAGCAGACCGTCAAGGGTAATCCCACTGTCCAAATACACCTGACACGCTAAAGTTGTAGTGGCAGCCGTGGCGGCTGCGAGGAGAATGCAGGCGACACGCATGCCGCTACAGTCTTACGGAACAATGGGCTCGGATTCAAGAGACGCCGTTGGCGCAGGAGTTGCCGGCTGCGGCTGCGATAGAAGAGCGGAGCGACCAACCAACTCGAGTAAGCTCGCATCTGCTTCTTTCACACTCCCTTCCTGAACTACAGGGTTGACAGGCGCCGACTTCGTCTGACGACGGTAATCGGCGACGAGCGTTGGCGGCTCTTTCTTGACCGGCAGAGCCCGATAGCTTTCGATTCCTATCCCGATCGCGCCCGCCAGTTTCGCGCGCCAATCTGTGTTCGAGATCAATTTGCTTTCGCCGCGCTCCGTCAAAAATCCGCCCTCGATCAGCACCGCTGGCACCGTCGTCAGCCGCAGCACCGCGAACCGCGCGCGTTTGATACCGCGGTCGTACTCCGGCAAGTGACCAAGAACCGAATGATAAATGCACGCGGAGAGCGCCATACTCTGCGCATCCACCGAACTGCCGGGTTGCATATTGAACGAACGCGCATTCACGTTTCCGTCGGAAGTTGATGGCGCGCCGCGCGGCGTGAACGAAAAAATTTCGAACCCCGTAGCGTTGGGATCATCACCACTCGCGTTGAAGTGAATGCTGACGAAAATCGAGTTGCGCGCGGAGTTGGCAATTTTCGCTCGCACTTCCAACGGCACAAAGTAATCGCCCTCCCGCGTCATGATCACACGCAATCCTTTCGCCTGCAAAATCGCGCGAAGCTTTCGCGCAACATCCAGGGCAAAATCTTTTTCCGCTCCGTAACGGCTCACCTGCCCTTTGTCGTAGCCGCCGTGCCCGGGATCGAGAACGACCGTCTGAACCTTGCCCACATCTGCAACTCGGTGTGGCCGCACGAGCGGTTCAATGGTTTTGGCTACGTCAGTACGCGTCACCAGAGATTTTCCATCGTGTTCAATCACCGGAAAACACAACCAACTTCGAGCGCCATTGATGATGGCTTCCCTGCTGCCGCTGACAAATTCCAACGGGTGATTAGCTGTGTCTGTCTGTATTTTCGCTCCAGAGGGAACCACTTCTGCGGGCAAGCCGTAAAACTTGGAAATGTTGTCCACGCTCAGATAATCGTGCCCGTTTACTTTGATTACCTGCCATTCGACGGCAGCAATCGCGATTGGGGACACGAGGCCGAAGAAAGCAACGACAAACGCGAGAACCAACCAACGCTTCACCGGAAGGGGCATTCGTGCGCTATCGTATCAAAAACGGCGTCCATCTCAAGAAGTGACGGTTCCAAGCTTCGAACGCTTTCCGAACGACCCACGTCCGCTTAACGCATACGGGAGGCAAGCGAACTGCTCTTTTTGTGTTCAAACTCCCGATTGACTTGCGAATTTTTCGCGCTAAACACCGGAAATGTTTTTTCCCGTTCGACCCGCCGTCCACGGTCCGATCGCATTGCTCGTCGCGTTAACTCTGACACCGCTCGCGATGGACGCAGCTCCACAAAGCAAAAAGTTTCCGAAATGTTGTGTCTGGCGCGTGACGAATGCGAAGGCACCATTTTATCTCGTGGGCTCGATTCACGCGCTGAGCAAAAAAGATTATCCGCTGCCAGAGCCTTATGACATTGCGCTGAAAGACAGCACCCGTTTTCTCTTTGAATTCGATCCAACCCAGGGCGCAGAATTTCAAAAGAAATTTGAGGCTGCGGCCAAGTATCCGCCGGGACAAGACTTGCGTTCGAAGATTAGTCCGGAATTGATGACGTGGCTCCGCAAAAACATGTTCACCGTGATACCCGGTGCTCGCGGCGGAAATGGGGAACAATTCGCGGGCTTCGACAGCCAGCTTCGTTACAAGCCGTGGTGGATCGCCCAGCATCTGGCCGCACCGGCATCGTACAGTAAAGCATCCGCTTCCCATGGCTTGGATAATTATTTTGTGGATCACGCCATGAAATTGGGAAAGGAGATCGGCGGATTGGAGTCGGTTAATGAACATGTCGCGGTGATGGGTGGGTTGTCCGATCGAGACGGCGAATTCATGCTGCAGGACGCGCTTACTCGGCCCGACAGCGGCGACAAGGAGTCCGGCAGGATGTACAAAGCGTGGCGCAAGGGCGACACCAATGCGCTGTGGGCAGGCGACGCGACGTTGCGGTCAAAAGCACCCAGGATTGCGGCGCGTTTCGTCGATGACCGCAACGTGAAATGGATTCCGAGAATCGAGACGGAACTGAAGACCGGCAAGCCCACCGCAATTGTCGCGGGCGCGCTTCATTTTTCCGGGCCGCGCAGCGTGATCGCGCTATTGCAACAGCGCGGGTACGTGATCGAGCAGTTGTAACTTCACTCCACTGCACACACACAGCTCCGGCGCAACGACCCTTCCCCCGCGACGGTCGCTTCAACGGAAGCGCGTGTGGAAGGTCTAATCCGATCAACAAATTGGAACCGCCCATCTTATTCTGTTTCTAAATCATGAAATCGCTTATCACCATCACCACTTCTGTTGTTTGTTCGTTGGCCGCCGTTATTGCGGCGCCCCAGGGACAGACCGAGCAAGATCCCCCGCCGCTCGAAGCCAACAACAGGGATTTATCAGTAAAACCGGGCGACGATTTTTTCCTGTTCGCCAATGGCAGCTGGATCAAACAGACAGAAATTCCGCCCGAATATTCCCGATGGGGCGCGTTTAATGAGCTGATCGAGCTCAACAACGATGCACTGCACGCCATCGCTGAAAAGGCGTCGAAAACCCCGGTCGACCCGAAGCTCGCGCCGGAAACACAAAAGGTCGGTGACTATTACGCGAGCGGAATGGACGAAAAAGCAGTCGAAGCCGCGCGCATAACGCCCCTGACGGAGGAGTTCCAGAAAATCGATGCAATGAAAGACCGACAGGATGTGCTGAAGGAGATCGCGCACCTGCACAGCATCGGCATCAATGCATTCTTCAATTTTGGCTCGGGCCAGGACGCCAGGGACAGCACGCACGACATCGCCCAGGCGCTGCAGGGCGGACTCGGCATGCCGGATCGAGATTACTACACAAAGCAGGACGCCGACATGAAAGAGAAGCGCGAAAAGTACATCGCACACGTGACGAAGATGCTGACCTTGTTAGGCCAGCCGCCGGAGAAAGCGGCCGAAGACGCAAAGAAGATCATGGCGTTGGAAACGAAATTGGCCGAAGCATCGCGCACGCGGGTGGAGCTGCGCGACCCGATCAAGAATTACAACAAGATGGCGGTCCGACAACTGCAGGACCTGACACCAGATTGGAAGTGGAGCGATTACTTCAACTCGATCAACCTGCTCGAGCCGGCGAACGTCAACGTACATCAGCCGGAGTTTTTCAAAGCGGTGAACAATCTGTTCAAATCGACAGCGCTGGATGATTGGAAGGCATACCTCCGTTGGAATCTGATTAGCGCGACCGCGCCATATCTTTCGAAAGATCTCGTCGACGAGGATTTCGATTTTAACCAGAGAGTCCTGCGCGGCACCCAGCAGAACAAGCCGCGCTGGAAACGCGTGGTCACTTCAGAGGACAGCGACATTGGTGAGGCGCTTGGCAAGCTGTACGTCGGCTCTTATTTCCCGCCCGAGGCGAAAGAGCGCGCACTCGAACTCGTGAACAATTTGAAGGCGGCGTTGGCAGATCGAATCAAAACGCTCGATTGGATGGATGAGGCGACAAAAAAGGAAGCACTCAAAAAACTCGCCGCGATGAACGTCAAGATCGGCTATCCCGATAAGTGGCTCGATTATTCAATGCTGGAGATCGACCGCGGTCCGTTCGTTATGAACACGCTGCGCTCCGAAAAATTTGCAGCCGATCGGGACCTGCAAAAAATCGGCAAGCCAGTCGACCGCACCGATTGGGGAATGACCCCGCCGACGGTGAATGCTTATTACAACCCGACCATGAACGAGATCGTCTTTCCGGCCGGCATTTTGCGGCCACCGTTCTTCTACGCGAACGCAGATGACGCGGTGAACTACGGCGGTATCGGCGCGGTCATTGGCCATGAAATGACGCACGGCTTCGATGATCAGGGACGCCAATTCGATGCCAATGGCAATCTGCGCGATTGGTGGTCCAAGAAATCGGCAGCCGAATACGACAAGCGACGCAAAGCGGTCGTCGATCAATATTCGGCGTACACGCCCCTGCCGGGGCAGCATGTGAATGGCGAACTCACACAAGGCGAAAACATAGCGGATATCGGAGGAGTGAAGCTTGCTTACGCCGCGTTGCAGAAGGCGCTCGACAAGCAGCCGGAGGACCGCGACAAAAAGATCGACGACCTGACACCGGAGCAACGCTTCTTCCTATCTTTCGCCGCGATCTGGCGGTCAAAGATCCGCGATGAAGATCAAAAGCTGCGGCTCACCACAGATCCGCATTCGCCTGCGCAGTTTCGCGTGAACGGCCCACTCGCGAACATGCCGGAATTCCAAAAGGCCTTCAATGTGCCTGATGGTTCGGCAATGGTTCGCCCGGCGGACAAACGCGTCAACATCTGGTAGGCGTTCCCCTGTAGAGCGTCTGTGTCAGACAGCAAGCGTCTCATTAACACCGCGCTTCAGCGCGGTGTTACGCCGCGCGTTCGAAAAAGTTTTAAACGGTTTTCATTTGCCGTGTTACAGAGGCACTGGGCTAAAGCCGCGGTGTTAATGATATCAGCGGCGCAAGGAAATGAAGGCTTGCCCCGCCACGCACTTTGTGAACCCTCTGCCAGAGTGAACTTATTGGAACGCGGCACATGGTTCGCGATCGCCCTTGCAGCAGCGGTGCTTTCGATTGCCACCGCCACGCGCTTAAGTGCCACGGCAGAGTACGATTACAAGCCGGGAGAATATCTTGTGGCCAAAGACGGCTTATCACCGGACAAGCAATTCGCCATTGTATGCGGCGACAACAAGTTCGGGGTTTATTTAATGGACGCTAAGACCAGGGAACTCCTTGGTGAACTTAAAGATGTGGCGACGGGACTCGACACCGCGCCCGAGGCTTATCGCGTGCACTGGTCTCCTGATTCAAAACATGTCGGAGTCTGCTCGCGTGAGGAACGGCATTATGCCGCGAACGTCATCTATCGAATCGAAAATCGGCACGCTTATGCGGTGGAGGGTCCGGAACTCCGCTGTCATGCAGTACCGGACTTTTGCCAGTTGGAAGACAAACTAACCAAAGAGGCGGACGCGGAAAAAAACGGCGTCGAAACGGATGCCATCTGGAAAATCCAGCAGAACGCAAGAGGCTCCGAAATCAAAGAATGGCTGTCGCCAACACGGTTCATTGTCTTTGAAGAATCGGGATTTAAGGTCAAACAAGATGACCCATCCGCATCACTAGGGAATTATGCCAAGGTTGAAAAGGTAAAACCGAACGATGATTCAGGCGTCGACGTGTATCGGATTTCTTTCAAAGCGGAGGGCGAATGTGAATTGTTGCCCGGCGACAAATCTCGCGTGATCAGCACGCACCCGGTGAAAACACGGAAGTGAGGCGCGGCGTTATTCCTTCGCCACTTTGCCGCCCCAGCTCAAAATTTTCGCTTTCGTGCCGGCGGCTTCGGCTTCCTTGATGTTTCCGGCGCGATTGTAGAATAGCGAAAGACTTGTCCAGCCGATCTGGTCGTTAGGCCGCAATTCTACCGCCCGCTTGCCAGCTCCGATCGCTTCCTCGAATCGCCCCAGCTTCATCAGCGCCATCCCAAGCGCGTGCCAGCCATCGAAAAAATCGGGATCAAGCTCCACGCATCGCCGATACTTTTCGACCGCGCTGTCCAGATCACCGATCGCGACGTCGCCGCTGGCGTCATCAAAAATCTCGTCGGACGTTGCCATTTATTTGTCTCACACAACGACCACAACGGTCACAAATAAACACCGACAGAGATTACTACTTCGTGTCCTTTGTAGCCTTTGTGTGAGCCCTAACTCTTCTTAAATTCCAAGCCTGCCGCCTGCTGCCGGTCGCGCAACCATTCCACGAGAACAATACGCTCCTTGTTATCAAGCACTCTCTTTTCGAAGGCTGCCCTTTTCTCCCCGGCAGTCGCGTCCCCGAGAGGCTCTCGTTTTTCTAAAATCGCAATAAGTCCATCCGTACCAGGCGATACATACTCGGTAACCTCGCCGGGATTTAGCAATGCCACCGCGTTTTTAATCGTGATGAGCTCAGGCGATTGTTGTTTTCGCTCGGCGCCATCGGATTTTTCCGATTCCTCATCGATCAATGAAAACGCCTCAAGCTTCTCTGGCTTTACGCCGGCTTTTGCGATGACGGCTTCAAGTCCCGGCCCGCCGGGAGATTTTTTGGCTTCGCGAAGTTGTTGCACCAGCTCCGCGCCTTTGGTCTGCATTAATTCGCGCGCCCGCGTCTTCTTCAACTCATCGACGATTTTCGGTTTCGCTTCTTCGGCTGCGAGCGGCCGCGCCTCAGTCTTGCCGGTCAAATGCAAAACATAAAATCCATCCGCCACTTGAATGGCATCGCTGTGTGGCTGCTGGTCCGAAAGTTTGAAAGCAGCAGTGCCAAGCTGTGGATCGCCTTTCAGCTGCGGATCAGGCTCCGCACCAGTGAATTCGCCGGTCTCGTGCACTGGCAGTTTAGATTTCGCTGCCGCCTGCTTGAAGTCCGCGTCCTTTTCCAGCAGCGCCTGCGTGAAGTCGGTTGCGCGATCGGCGAGTTTCTGTAACGCCTCGATCCGTTCTCTGCCCGTCAACTTCTTCTCCTCTTCACTTAGCGTCAGTTGAACAAACTCGACCTTGCGTTTCTCGTCGGTTTTCAGCTCTGCCTTGTGTGCATCGTAATGCTTCTGCACATCTTCGTCGTTGATCTTGATGTCCTTGTCGAAATCGGCAGGGCGAAACCGAATCACGTTAACGTAGAGTTTGTCGTAGCCGCGCTGAAAATTTTCATCCAACTCACTCTTGGGAATCGAAACGCCAGCGGCCAGAAGCTTTTGGATTTCGCTCAGAGAGATCTCATCGCGCACGAGTTGCTCGATGTGCTCTTCAGCCAGACCGAGCGGCGCCAGCCCGTTCTGCACAAGATCATTGAACTTATTAATGTCGAAGCCCGAATCGCCCTGGAAAGCCGGCAGCTTTCGCACGACCTCAGCAACCTCCGAAGCACTCGGGCGCAGTCCCAGCCGTTCCGCTTCGTGCCGCAGGACGAGCAGATTAACGATGAATTGGACCGCTCCCTGGTTCGGGTCTAATCCTGCGCCTGCCGTCATCGTCCCCACAAAATCAGACATGCCAAGGGTCTGCGCGAGATTGAGGAGCCGTGCTGACTGTTGCGCCTCCAGCATCGAAACGTTTCGATCATAGATGCGAGCAAATTGGTCCTTGCCTATCGCGCCGTAATCCGGCGTCCTGACGAAGTAGAAGATGAATGGGATCGCCAGAATGGCGATGACGATCATTAGCCAATCTTTGTGCCTGCGCAGTAACTTCATCATAAGGGACGGAAATTAGCGGTGACGTATGCCCGCCGCAAATCCGGCGGGAAATCCCAAGATCCAAGCTCCAAATCCCAGGGAAATCTCAAACTGCAAATTTTAAATCAATCGCGCTTTGATCGTTTAGGATTTGGTTGGTTGAAACTTGTTTGGGATTTGGTTTTTGGAATTTGGGATTTTGGTCGAGCAACTTCTGCCGTTTCCTGAATGATCTCCCACGCCTTGCGCAGATGCTCTTCTGTCGTGAGCACGTTCCCGAGCCCAATCCTCATTACTGTTCGGCCACGCAATTTTGTTTGCGTTAGATACGCACGCCCGGAAGCGTTGATCCGCTCTACGATGTCGCTGTTTAATTGGTCGAGCTTGTCCGCTGTAGCCGGGATCGGTGACCCCGGCCCGGCATCACCGATACCGGCTACAAACCGAAAACACACCACGCCCATGCTGGGTTCCGCGGATAATTCGAAGCGACCGTCTTTCTTAATCCAGTCGGCGAGCAGGTTCGCCAGCCGGATTTGTTCGCGCAGGCGGGCAACAACTCCGGCCCGGCCTAACGAGCGCCAGATCACCCACGCTTTGAGCGCGCGGAATCTCCGGCCGAGCTGGATCCCGTAGTCCATATAGTTTTTCTCCGCCTCGACCGTGTCACCACGCAAATATTCTGGCACGAGACTGAACACGCGCCGCAATCGTTCGAGGTCGCGCACATAAAGCACGCTGAAATCGAGGGGCACAAAGACCGTTTTGTGCGGATTGATCACGATCGAATCCGCCAGCTCCCAGCCTTTCCTTAGCCACTCGTACTCCGGCAGCATTGCAAATCCACCACCGTAAGCGGCGTCGATGTGCAGCCAGATTTTTGCTTCGCGGCAAAGGTTGCCGATGTCGCCAACGGGATCGACGCTTGCAGTCGACGTCGTTCCAACCGTGGCAATGACCGCCATCGGCTGAAGTCCATTCCGCCGATCTTCTCCGATACTTTGGCCTAACGAGTTTATGTCCATTCGGAACTGATCGTCGCTGGGAACCCGGATCACGTTTTCCTCACCCAAGCCAAGGGCGATGGCCGCTTTCTCAGCCGAACTATGCGCCTGATCGGAGGTGTAAATGCGAAGCCGCGGCAGATTGCGATCGCTGAGTCCAAGTTTTCTCGTCGCTGGCGCGGCTTCGTCGCGCGCGACCGCAAGCGCATGCATGATCCCAACCGACGCTGTGTCGTAAATCACGCCCTCGAATTCGTCAGACAAACCGAGCCATTGCCGTAGCCACTCCATCACAACGGTTTCAAGCTCGGTCGCGGCGGGACACGTGCGCCACGTCATCGCGTTCACGTTTAACGGCGCGCTGAGAATTTCGCCCAGAATTCCCGGCGCGGTGCTAGTCCAGCCGAAGTAACCGAGAAACATCGGATGACTCCAGTGCACCATGCCCGGAACGATGATGCGATCGACGTCGTGGAGAATTTTCTCGAACGGTTCGCCTTCGTCAGGCGCGCGTCTGGGGAGCTGCTGGCGAATAGCGCCGGGCTTGTCGTTAGGCGCAACGCGCAGGCTTTCGATATGTTCGCGAAAATCTGCGATCCAGTCTGCGAGTTCGTGCAACTGTTTACGGAATTCCTCCGGTGGCGTGTCACCGAGCAATTGTTGTTTGGGATATTCCATAGCGTTTTCTTTCATTAACACCCTGCTTTAGCGGGGTGTTACCCGCCACCGGAAATTACACAACCGCTTCAGCGGTTTCTTCGCGCCAAAAAACCGCTGAAGCGGTTACTTCCCTTATTGTCCGCAGCCTCACCTCGCTAAAGCGAGGTGTTAATGAAAAGTCTTCAAAACGCAAAACCGAAGCTGAAGTGGAACGCACCGAAATCTTCGAACTCATGCGGGTCAGGGTTCACACCGTAATCGAGACGAATCGGGCCGACCGGCAGCTTGTAACGCAGACCCCCACCAATCGCGTAGCGCATGTCGCTCAGCCCAATGTCCTCGGAGGTCGGCAATAGATTGCCAGCGTCAGTAAACACGGCGCCCTGCAGTTCGCCAAAAATCGGGAAGGTGTATTCAACATTGAATACGGTAAAAAATTCCCCGCCGACCGGATGACCGTGATTATCGTGCGGGCCGAGTTCGCGCTCGCCGAAACTTCGTACCGTTGTAGCTCCGCCGTTAAAAAAACGCTCGTCGATCGGAATTTCGGTCGCTTCGCTGGAGCCGCTGGTTGTAAGCGAATGAATGACACCGGCACGCGCACCAAACGCGATCGACGATTGGCGGAACCAACGCTGCAATGGAGTGCCGGTGGATTGATCGTCAACGACACCTGGCGTGAGCGGTTTGGGTCCAAATGGAAGGTAATAACCAACTCGCATCGTGGTGCGGATAAATTCGATATCGCTTCCCAATGCGCTCGAGGCGACGTCAAATGTGTTGCCGACAAGAAACCCACGTGGGTTGACGTACGGGCTCTCACGGAAATCGAGTGTGTTCGTGAGTCCAATGGTGTTCACTTGATACTCGCTCTGTCCCAGGAGGAAGTCCGGCCTGATCTGCGAATCAGTGATGTCCACGTGACGAATGGCGAGGACGAGCGCGGCCTCGTCATATTTTGTAATTTTGCGGCTCAGCTCCACTCGTCCGCCCAACTCAAATTTTGTGTAGCCATCGTAATCGAAAGTGAGGGCGTACACTTTCGCCGTAAAAACAAAGTCCGTCTCAAGGAAGAACGGGTCCTGATACAAAATTTCACCTCGATAGCTGCGTTGCGAGACCTCAATCGTTGCGGTGAGCGGGCGACCGTAGCCAAACAGATCGCGGTCGCCGACTTGCACTCCGGCGAGTGCCCCTTCGTACGTGTCGAATCCCACCCAAAAACCAAATTCCTTGCTTTTGGCCTCCTCTGCCGAGATGTCGAGCCGCAACAAATGTCCATCGACAGGGACCGGCTTGATCTGAAGCAAGTTAAACTGGCCAGTCTGCATGAGCGTCCGAAATCGCTCGTCTAGAACATCCGGGCTGTATGTTTTGCCCTTTAACCTGGTGAAACGTTTCGTTACAAAACCGGGATGCAGCCGACGCAACCCGGTAACAGTCACACCATCGAAGTGATAAACAGGCCCCGGTGAAACAACAACCTGCACCGGAACGCGAGCATTTATTGCCACGTCCGGTGTGCTGTTAGCCACTACTTTGACATCGTAATAACCGCGCGCCTTGTAATATGCTTCGAGACGACGCGGAATGTCGTCGACCCGCAGCTCAGTGTAAGGGCGTTGGAGGAGATCGGATATCTGGCCGCGAAGCGCCTCCGAACCGTAAACTGTCTGACCGCTAAACGTGATGTTTCCAAAAAAATACTGTCGGCCTTCGTGAATGGGTACGATGGCAGCGACCTCGCTGCTTCCAGCCTGAAAATTGTCACGCGGAGGATCGACTTCCGCGTTCAGAAAACCTTCAGCGACATAGAACCGCTGTACCAGCTTCGAGCCCTCCTCCAAATCTGCAGCCACAAATGGCAGCCTTTTTTCCAGGCGTGAATATCGCTCCCGTGTCGGACCCACCATGTATTCGAAAAGTTTTCCCGCGGGCTCATGCACGTTTCCATCGAAGATCACCCTGCTCAGGAGAAAACGCGGACCTTCGTTGATGTCCAGACGCAAGCGGTCGCCCGATTCAATCACGTAGTGCACGTCCACTTTCGCGTATCCGTGCTTTCGGTAAAACACTTCGAGGAAGAACGCGAGATCGTCTGCGCGAGCGGGGCTTAATCCAAAATCCTCGATCGTAGTAATCTCCTCTTTGAGCGCGACGCGCAGTTCCTTGTCCTTGAACGCGTGCTCGCCGCGAAATTCGATGATGCTGGCCCGCTTGGCGCGCTTTTCCTGCTCCTTCACGACCGCCCGCCGCGCCTTCTGTTGCTGTTCCGGCCGCACAACATCAACGCTCTGCGCGGCGACGTGGGCTGCAAAAATCGTTGCGCTGAGAAGTGAGATGAGTCGCGCGGTCATTCTGAGCGAAGCGAAGCGAAGTCGAAGAACCCCGTCGAAATATTACTTAGTATGGCTGCGGGATGTCTCGACTGCGCTCGACATGACGTTGATGACCGCATGTTATCGAAAACGAATCAGGTACTTCAGTTTCCCTCGAAAATCGCCGCGAACCCCGACATCGCCAGTGAGGACAATCTGGTCGGTGATCTTGAAACGTACGGTCGCTTGCTGTTGACCAGTACGAGGATCGACCGTTCCCAAATCCAGATCCAGCCGGTTAAACACCGTGTTGCTGTCGGTGGGCTCGCCTTTCTTGACGATTTTGCGGTAGAGCTGTTGCACCAGAAGCATGGCCGCCCGTCCGGCGAGAACGTTTCCAGTCGAGAGTTCCTTTCGCGACGCACCGGTAGCGATCAACGAGATAATTTCCTCCTGCGGCAGTGGCGGTTCACTGGTAAAAATCGCCTGTGGTGAAAGCAGAGTTCCGTAAACATAAACGCGAACGGTGTAATCGCGGATGACGGATGTGCCTTGCAGATCGATCGTCGGATTCGTCGAATCCTTCGGATTGAACGTAAGCGACCCTCGCGAAACGTCGAGCCGGCTGAAAGGCAACGTCGCTTCGACATCTTCCATGTGTACCACACCCTGCAGACCCGGCTTAAGCCCTGTTCCCAT
>Ga0310810_10001348_pt1 | contig 25624 bp, 25 predicted proteins | sample NCmetagenome_FD_207641 | JGI IMG/M metagenome (GOLD analysis project Ga0310810, IMG submission 207641) | Soil microbial communities from experimental microcosm in Duke University, North Carolina, United States - NC | ecosystem: Engineered > Artificial ecosystem > Soil microcosm > Unclassified ...
GAAGAACACCGTGCCGCCGGTGACCTGGAAGCGCGTATGCCACGCCGGCCTGCCCCGGACATTTTCGATGTCCAGGACCTCCATGCTCGCGCGCCCGACCTTGATCGGCCCGAACTTCACCTCGTACTCGAGCCGCTCTCCGACGATGAGCGACTTCGAATGCATCAGCGTGTCGGGCTGGCCTGCTACGGTCCGGGGCATGATGAGAACGCCCGCGACTAGTCCGAGAGCCGCGAGCGCAACCGAGCGAAAGGTGCGGGATACCGACAGCATCCGGCGTAAGCTACCGGGCGGAAGGTATATCCGGTCTGAATGCGACACGTGGGAATCTCGTGAAAACTGGCCGGGCCGTCTGTTTCCGCCTGTCAGAACTTCACCGAGAACGCCGACATGCTGCCACCCGGATCGAAGCGCGAGATCAGGCCTCCCCCGACCCTCGTGACGATTAGTTACGTCTCGTTAGGGCGTGTGAAGCGGTTCCGGCGACGATGGCAGGGACATGGGGAGACCCGGATTCGAGCACCAGACGTCGAAGGCTCTCTGAAATGACGTAGCAGTGCGTCCGGACGAAACGCGCGGCCCTTGAGTCGTCCGTTTCCGATGGGTAGGCTGTGACACATGACCGGACCCGCTGGATCGCCGCTGGACCCGCAGTCGCCCGCTCGGGCGAGTTACCGCGAATACGCGCCGTCCGAGCGGCTGCGCCCGTTCGTGCAGTGCTTCTGGTCACGCGAGCCAGGGCCGGGACGTGAGCTCGCGAGGGGGTCAGTGCACCGCGTGCTGCCGGATGGGTGCATCGACGTGGTGCTCGGGTTTTCGGGACAGGCGGACGAGCCCGAATCGGCGATGGCCGTGGGGACGATGACGCGCGCGCTCGTTCTCGAGGCGGGGGCATGGCCCGAGTGTTTCGTGGGCGTGCGATTCCGCCCGGGCAAGGCCGCCGCCTTTCTCGCCGTCCCGGCGAACGAGCTCACGGACCTGCGCGTGCCGCTCGATGAGCTGTGGGGCGACGCCAGCGAGGTTCGTGACGCGCTTTCGGCGCGCGCCGGGGCGGTGGAGCGGGTGCGGGCGCTGGAGCGGGTACTCGCGGCTCGCGCGGCGCCGAGTCTCGTGTCGGCGCAGCGTGACGTGGACGAGGCGATACGCCGGATCGTCGATGCGGGCGGAAGTCTCGGCATCACGCGGCTGGCTCCGGCGTTAGGCGTGACGCGGCAGCATCTGGCGCGGCGGTTCTCGCAGCTGGTGGGTGTGTCCCCGAAGACGTTCGCGCGCGTGGTGCGGTTGGGCCGTGTGATCGAGCGTGCGCGCGCGGCGCCGGCGGGTGCGGCGATCAACTGGAGCGCGCTGGCTTTGGATGTCGGGTATTACGACCAGGCGCATTTGGTGGACGAGTTTCGAGAGTTGACCGGGGTGAGTCCGACGGTAGGGATGAGGGATGAGGGTGAGGGATGAGGGTGAGGGATGAGGGTGAGGGATGAGGGTGAGGGACGCGGGACGAGGGACGAGGGACGCGGGCTGAGTTGAGCCACACTACCAACGGGTCGGTGCCGTCACCCGCGGCGAGCGCGCCGGCCTTTCGAGAGCACGTAGCAGCATCAGCAACATGCGGCTAATGATATCGGCCTGCTGTAGCACCGGCGCGATCAGAGCAGCGCTCAAATAGCCGAGCCGTTGGGCGATCTCGAGACAAGTGATCAGCTCCGAGATGGATCCACGTGCAATTGACACATGGTGGGCGTACTCCTTTCGATGCATCCGGCCGTTGCCCTCGGCGATGTTGGCCGCGATGGACACCGCAGCGCGCCGCATCTGACTGGCCAACCCGTAGATCTCTGACCTTGGCAGCGTCCGTGTGACCGCGTAGACGTCAACCACGAGGTCCATACTGCGCTTCCATACGCCGAGGTCTCGATAGCTGAGCAGCTGCGCCATGAGTTGTCGTCTCGGCTCGAAGGGGGTCGGAGAGTCGGACGGAACGTAGGCGCGGCGCTGTGGTGCGCATCATCGAATTGCTGCACACCGCATCATTCGCACGGCGCCGTTCGCGCCGTTCGCTCATCCCGCATCCCGCATCCGCATCCCGCATCCCTGCCGTCCGGTTCCATTTCTCCAAGACCTCGAGCCAGCCGGTCGCTAGCTTCGACTCCGGCACTTCAACCGGAGCAACGACCAACCATGCGGACCTTACAACAGAGCACGATGAAGAAGCTGGCGCCCGTGATCATGGTGGACGCCGTCGAACCATGCATTCCGTTCTGGGAGCGGCTCGGGTTCACGAAGACCGCGGAAGTTCCCGAGGGCGACCGGCTTGGGTTCGTCATCCTCGCCAGGGACGGCGTGGAGGTCATGTACCAGAGCCACGAGAGCGTCCAGAAAGACGCGGGCGGGTTGGTGCCGCGCGCGCACGGGCACGGCGCCGGCTTCTTCATCGAGGTGAGTGACATCGAGAGCGTCGTACGCGCGCTCGAAGGGGTGGACGTCGTGGTCCCGCGGAGGCGGACGTTTTACGGGATGGACGAGATCGGCGTACGAGAACCCGGCGGCCACGTGGTCATGTTCGCGCAGCCCACCGGCTGACTGGCCGAGGATCGGACGGCGTTCTAGCTTGGGCGTTGCACGGGTGACGCGCCATCGTATACGGCGCGCCACCCCGATCCGTCCCTTTCCAGCACAGGCGCCATGTCGACCACCGGCCCACGCACCGAAGAGTTCAAGGTCAGCGGCTCCAACCTCAAGGCCAAGCTGAAAGAGATCATTCGCAAGGGAACCGTTAGGCGGGTGGTCATCAAGAACGCGCAGGGTCGCACGGTCCTGGACATTCCGCTCACGGCCGGGATCCTGGGTGCGGCGCTCCTGCCCTTCTGGGCGGCCGTCGGCGGGATCGCGGCGCTGGCATCGGACTACACGATCGTCGTCGAGCACACCGAGACGGGTCTCACCAAGAACTAGCCCGCCGCGTCGCCGCCTAACGACGCGCCGTCAGCTCGGCCACGCGGCGCGCCAGATCCGCGAACGTGCGCAGCCGCTCCAGGTCGGTCGGCTCGAACTCGATGTGGAAGTGCTCCTCGATGGACATCACGAGCACGACAAGGTCGAGGGAGTTGACGCCAAGGTCCCGCAGTGACGACGCGTCCAACACGAGGTCATCGCTCACGCCGAGCGACTTCGCCACGAGGTGGCGGAGCTCGGGATTACTCGTGGCGGGTGACGCGGCCGGTGCCGCAACCGACTTCGACGTCGGGGACGCCTGCCCGTTCCCGCGCAATGCGGGGTCGAGCAGCTCGCGGGCGTTGTCGCGGTAGCGCATCGCCGCCTCGTACACGCGCTCGTCCACCGCGGTGAACCGGCGCATCGTCTCGGCCACGACGGCCTCGCCCCGGTCCGCCGCGTAGCGATCGAGTCGGTCCTTCACCCAGCTGATATGCCCGACCTCGTCCTCGATCATGCGATGGAGCGTCTCGGCCACCGCCGGATGCACGTTCGGCCATTTGAGGTGCGCGCGAAAATGGCGGATGACGCGGCGCTCGAACACCTGCGTGAGTGTGAGTATCTCGAGCAGGCTCGATGGCATCCCGATCTCGGCGTAGTAGCGCGTCTGGTACGTCTCGGCTACACGCTTCGGGGTGCCGCCCACTTTGAGGATCGTCTCCGTCCAGAGCCACGCGTGGTGCGCTTCCTCGGCGCAGTGCTCCGTGAGGTGCACACGCAGGTCGTCGTCGTCCGTCTCCCGGGCGAGCCGGCCCATGACGAGCCCGCCCGCGAGCTCGGACTCGCGGTAGTAACTCAGGATCCAGAGGTCGTTCTCGCTAATCTCCACCCGGAATGGACTCCCTGAGATGTTCCGTCGGCGCGAGACCGCATAACAAGCGGATCTTTCGGTTCATGGCCATGATCGCCTCGAAGTCGTTCTCCTCGGCGACCGGCACATCGACGACGTCGCTCCCATAGTGGCGAAAACGCTCGGCGGCCGCGAGCACCTGTGCCGCCACCGCGGGATCGCCGTCGATCCGCTTCTTCAGCACGTCGCCGGCGCTCGCGCTGTGGCGGAACTCATCGCGCGACATGTAGCCTGACAGCTCTCGCAGCACCGGCTCGTTGGTGCGCCGGGAGATCCGCAGGAAGAAGTACGCGGCGAAGAGCTCCGAGCACATGAAATTCGTCAGGTGCGCGATGAGCTCGGCCTTGTCGTATGCAATCGCGAGTGCACGCTCACGTGCCGTGACGAGCGTCGCCTCCGAAACATCCGCGCGCTGGTAGCCCACGCGGTCGAGGTATCGAGCGAGCGCCGTGAAGTGTTTGAGTCCCTCGTAGAGCTCCATGCTGAGGACGGCAGTCGCATCGACGTCGTCCCAGAGGAGCTGCATGAGCCGCGCGGCATACACTGGCAGGTAGCCTTCGATGAGCGCCGCATCGTGCAGTGCCTGGTGCAGATCGCGCTCGGTCCGCGCGACACCGAGGTCGATCGCATCCCACGCGATGGACGTGTCGAGCGGCCACGCGTTTTCCTCGGTGGCGCGGAGGTGGGACTCGTAGATCATGCGGGGCTCACCGTGTCTCTGCGGGCGCGCCGGCGCTCGACTCGTCTCGCGACGACGAGCGTCTGCAGCCCCACGTCATCCTGGCGCGCGGACACCTCGTGGAAGCCAGCCACGTGCAGCCAGCGAATGATCTCGTCGCCGCGACGGTAGTGCGTGTGAAGCTCCGCGAGCTGGCGCATCAGGTAATCCGCGATGTGGTCGGGTTGCATGGAGGAGGTGACGAACGTGCCGCCCGGCCGGAGCCGATCGTGACAGTTCCTGTAGAACTGGACGAGGAGGTCATTGCTCAGGAATTCTCCGAGTCCCGTGGAGACGATGACATCGAGCTCCGAGGGGAAGGAGTTCGCATCGAGGGCGTCGCCGCGGGTGAAGCAGTAGTGGTCGTCCCGTCCCGCAAGGTCGCGCGAGAGCCCGACCGGCGCGGGATCGAGGTCCACGCCGAAGAATGTGCTACGCGCGTACACCTCGGGGAGCTCCCGCTCGACTGCCTGGGCGGCGAGGACGAGGTCCCGCGCGATGCCGCTCGGAATCGACAGGACGCGAAAAGGGGCGGTGAGCGCAATGGAGTCCCCGGCGCTGCGCGATGCGAGCGCCCGGGCGGCCGCGAGGATCTCGTGCTGAGTGTGGTGGAAGCGGTTCCGCATCGATCGGGCGGCGCGCATGCGCAGCAGCACGGCATCGAGTGCGCGGCCGATCCCGAAGCGGCCACTCGGCTGGTTCCGGTAGACGTGGTCCGCGAACCGGTAGCTGGCCGAGTTCTCGATGCCTTCGCGCGCCAGGTCGCTCGTCCGCATGAGCGCGTAGATGGGCAGGAGATGCAGCTTGCCCTGGCGAAGCAGCTTTCGCGGGATGGACTCCGACGTGCGCGTGCGATTATGCAGTCGCGTCACGCACCGGTTCCCCGGGTCCGGCGTTGGGTTGCTTCATCGAGCCACGCGCGCGCGCCGTCAGGCCACGCGTGTCGCTCCACGCCGTGCTGTGCGCAAAGTGCGAGCACCCACCGCTCGAGGCCGAACGCGACGCATCCGCTGTGCGCGGGTGCGTCGTCCGCGAGCCGAATGCCGAAGCGCGTGCCGAAGAAGTCGTGGTGATGGTTGAACGACGCGGCGGCGATGGTTCGCCCGGTCGCGTCGACGGCGAGCCGGAGCTCGTACTTGAGCGCGCCCGCTTGCTGCATGCGTTGTCGACCTTCGTCACCGGCGGCGAAGAACGGGTCGGTGGCGGTTTCTATCACGGCCTCCAGCTCCAGCATGTCCACGAGTGTCGTGACGCGCCTGACGAGCGACTGCCGGACGTCTTCGACCTGCTGACGCGTTCCGATCGCGATGATCTCGCGCATCGTGAATTCCCACAGCCGCTCGAGCGGGATGTGGTTCCCGTCCTCGTAGCGGTAGCAGTGGCCGCGGGCGGTGAGGAGCGTCGGGCTGTCGGAGAGTGTCCGGCCGGACCACTCGGGGTAGGCGTGGTAGCAGACGGCGGGGGGAAGAGCAACTTTGTCATCCCGAGCCGACAGGCGGTCGTCATCCCGAGCCGACAGGCGGTCGTCATCCCGAGCCGACAGGCGGTCGTCATCCCGAGCCGACAGGCGAGGGATCGCGCTCGTCCCGACCGAGGGCTCGCTACCGGGACGCTGAGGATCCCCCGCTTCGCTCGGGATGACAACAGCCGCGCGTTCCAGCACCGCGGCGTCGATCAGGCTCGGGTAACGGTGTTCTGGAGCGCCCAGCGCTTCCGCCCAACGCACGACGGTGTCGTCGACCGCCTGAAAGACCTCGAGCGGGAAACCCGTCAGCGCCACTCGACCCGCGCCGGTGACCATGAGGTCACCGCGCTGTCGAAGCAGCTCCACTGGGGAGGCAAAGCGCGACCGGTCTGCGCGCCGCTCGAGCAGCCGATCGGGCGTGGACGTTGGCGCCGCGCCCGCATCCGGGTGAAACACCCTGACGATCGTGGCAATCGTGCGAAAGTTCGCGAGGCGGACGGAGCGGTCGGGGATGCGCGCACCTAACGACTTCTCCACCATCGCGATCAGGTCGAGGATTCGCATCGAGTTCATGTAGCCGTCCTCGAACAGGCGCGTATCGCGGTCGACCGCGGTACCGCCGCCGAGCAGCGTCACGTTGACGAAGTGCGCGAGCTGCCGCTCGAGCTCCTCGGGCGTCGGCAGTGACTTCGGTGGCGAGATCGTCATGACGATGTCCCCCAATTCGTCCCGACGCACCACTGTACGATCCGGTCGTAGTAATCGAGCACCTTCGGCGCCGCGATGCCCGCCGGTGCGAGCACGGCGTCGGCGTGTCGGCTATCGAAGACCTTGGGATACGCGAGCTGGTAGGCGAACGCCTGAACGGCCCGCGTTGCCTGGAGCAACACCTGATTGCCCGCTTCCTCCACCGATCGCACGAAGAGCTCGTACGTCTCCAGCTCCACGATCGCCGGCCGGGCGATGCTGCGCTTGCGCCATGCGGGGCGGTATCGCTCGAACGCGGCCATGGTCGCCTCCAGCAGCGCGCCTAACGTGGCAGACCCTGCCGCGCCCGAGCACAGGTGATACGTCGTGCCGGCCGTGAACGCGTGCTCGAAGAGATGGTGGCTCGCGTCAGCGGCGAAGTCCACGGGGATAAGATCGACCAGGCCTGGCTCCCGGCCCGGCACCATCGGGGCAAGACCCTGGTACAGCAGTCGCAGCGCGTGATGGATGGCGTTGAAGCCAGTGACCTCGCCCGTCCGAGAGTTGCCGATGATCGTGCTCGGTCGGTAGATCGCGATCGGCAGGTCGCGCATCGCGTCACGTACTACCGCTTCCATCTCGGCCTTGGACTGCTCGTAACTGTTCACGAACCCATCGGCGCCGCCAATATCTCCCTCCGCGAAGCAGCCCGTCGTGCGCCCGGCGACATACACGGTGCTGAAGCACGCCATCCGCTGGAGGCGGCGACACTCCTTCGCGAAGGCGAGCACCGCTTCCGTGCCCGCGACGTTGGCGGCGCGCGCTTCGGCGAGGGGGCGGTTGAACGTCGTGTCGGCCGCGCAGTGCACGATGTCCGTGACGCTTTCGCGAAGTGCTCTGCCGAGAGACAGGTCGAGGCCGAACCCTGGGCCGAGGCGAACATCGCCCGTGAGCATTCGGACGTCTGGCGCCAGCACGGCCGGACGCGGCCGCACCGAGCCGCGTGCGAGCACGATGACGGACGCGCTGCTCGCGCGCGCAAGGCGCGAGACCAGCTCGGCGCCTAACGTCCCGGTCCCGCCCGTCACGAGGATCGTGCGTCGCTCCGACGCCGGTCGGCCCGTCATGCGCCGTGGTCAGTGCTCGAGCACCATGCAGCTCCAATTCAGCCCGTAGCCGAACGTGAAGAGGAGCAACAGATCACCCGGGTGGAGCAGTCCGGCGTCGGCCGCGTCGCGGAGGTTGATGAAGTTGTCCGCGGCGATCGTGTGGCCCACACGAGCGATGTTGGCGCTGAACAGCTTCTCGCGTGGACACCCGATGAGCCCGAGCAGGATCTCCCAGCTGCGCAGCGAGACGTTATGCGGAATCACCCAGCGGATGTCATCGAGCGTTACGCCCGCCTTCCGCAGCGTGTCCTCGATGACGGTGCGCGCGGTCGGAAAGTAGGCGGCGATGATCTCGTTCTCGAGCGATCCCGAATCCCAGAACGCCCCCTTCGTCACCTGGTGCGTGGCGACGATGCGGTTTCGCTCGGCCTCCCGACGCACCAGCATCGCGCACGCGCCGTCCGATACGAGGTTGTAGACGACCTCGCGCGACGACCCGTGCGGCAACCGGTCCGCGCTCACACACAGCACCATGCGGACGTCGGGCTCCGCGAGCAATGTCGCGCGCGCGAGCCGAACGCTCGAGAAGATCGCGGCACACCCCTGCTGGTCGATGCCAGCCACCGATGCGTTCACGAGATCGAGCTCGCTCTGCAGCTGCGAGACCGGGTACTTGAAGAAATCCATGAGGTCCCGGAGCTGCAGCACCGAGCCGGCGGGAGCCGGCGAGCACTCCATCGTCGAGCTGGAGGTCAGGGCGCCCGCATACAGGACGAGGTCGACGTCGTCAGGCGAGGTGTTCGTCTCGGCGAGCAGCGCGCGGACCGCGTGCATCGCCATCTCCACGTGGCTCTCCGACTCGGCTACCCGTGCCCGCTCGAAGCCGAAGCCGGCGAGCGTCGACGCCGGCCCGCGCAGCGCTCCGCGCGCCTCGAGCTCCGCGAGGGTCGGCGCGGACGCCGGCAGGTAGTAGGTCAGGGCGTCGATGCCGACGCGTGTCATCGACAGATCGCCACGGCAATGGTGAACGGTCCCGCGGTCCGATGCCTGACGAGGATCGAGTGCGCGGGCAAACCGGCGCCGGCGATGCGCGCGCGGATCGGGCGCGGGGGCGCCCACGAGAGCTGCACGTCTCGGAGCGCGTCGCACAGATGTCGCGCCGCCTTCAACGCCGCCTCCTTGGCCGTCCATAATTCGAGCGGCGTCGGCGCGGCGGTCGAGAACGCCCTGACGCGCGCGATCTCCTCGGGTCCCAGCACGTGCTCGACAAGACGCATCGACAGTGGCTTCGTGACCTCTACGTCCACGCCGACGGTGCCTGACGCGAGTCGATCCGCGACCGCGGCGACCGCGGTGCCGTTCGAGTGAGCGATCGAGATGTCGAGGCGTTCGTCGAGATGGGGGCGCCCTGCAATCGAGAAGCGCGGTGCGCCGCGAGCGTCGTTCCGGATCTCGATCGCGGTGTACGCCGGTACCGTCTCGCCGCGCCGGCGGCACGCCGCGCGCAAGCCACGCTTGGCGGCGAGACGTCCCGCGAGCCAATCGGCGCGCCGCCGCTCTATCGGAAGCTCGTCCAGTACCGCGCGCTCGGTCGCCGTCAGCATTCCGTCCATGCCACGACGCGCGACCATCCGGTCCACCATGGCCTGGGTCACGAGGTACACACGGGCGGAATGTCGGGCCACCGGGAATCGAAGCAGCAACATCTCGCTCAACCGACAAGGTTCGAGTAAGGTAGTAGTCGCGCCGACGGTCTGGCGATATCGTGCGGCGGCACGCGTTCACTCGAAGTTCAGCAATGCATTTTCGGAGGACAGCATGGCCCGGGTAGCCAAGTCAGTGGTCATCACGAACAAGCCCGATCGGATCATCGACTACATCGCCGATGTGAAGAATCATCCGGCATTCCTCGGACCGCTCAAGTCCATCGCGAACGTGAACGGTGATCCGAAGAAGGCCGGCACGTCGTGGGACTGGACGTTCGTCATGGCGGGGGTCGAGTTTTCCGGACGCGCCGAGACGGTGACGTATGAGGGCGGGAAGCAGTTCGGCTTCAAGACGACCACCGGAATCCAGAGCACCTTCACCTACAGGGCCGAGCCGCAGGGCGACGGCGCGAAGGTATCGATCGACGTGACCTATGACGTACCGCAGTCGCTCCTCTCGAAGATGCAGACCGGCGTCGTCGAGAAGTTGAACGACGCGGAAGGCGCCCGTGCCATCGAGAATCTGAAAGCGATTCTCGATCAGTAAAGGGCGAGTCGTGCTCGGCTGGGCGGCCGCGTACGTCGTGCTGGTGGCCGCGGCGTTCGTGATCGTCCTCGCGCGGCGCGAGCCGACCATCGTGCGGGGGGACTGGATCTTCCTGCTGACCGCGCTGTACGTGCTGGTGGCAGCAGCAGTGACCGCGCTCCGCACCGGCCGGCTTTCGTTAGGCGCGCTGGCCGGCAGCATCGTGGTCCTGCTGGCCGGCTGGCTGGTGCGGTCACGGTGGTGGGTGATCGGTGTGGGACCCGACGTCGTGACGACGACGATCGAGGAGTGCGCCTCGCGACTGTGCGCGCCGTCCGAGCGCGGAACCGGCGAATGTCGGGTGATGGTGCCGGGCGGCGCGGTGCATCTGCGCATCGCTCCGGCAGGAAGGTCGACGATGATCGTTTTCGTGGCCGACGCGAAGCACCGGAAGGCGCACCTCTTTCGGCGCCTGTTGGCCAAGCAGTACCGAGCGGTGACGCCGACGATTCGACTCGGGCCGACGCCGACGTCGAAGGGGACGTGACCGTGGCGCGGCGGTGGAAGCAGCTGGGCGTGCTGCTGCTGGTGCTGGCCGTCGTGTTCGTCGGCATTCGCCGCTTCGCGTTCATGGCGGTCGAGCGCAACGGCCTGATCGTCGCACCCGACGGGCCCGAGACGCCGGCCACGTTCGGTGCGCCATTCGAGCGGTTCGCGCTCGCGAGCGGCGGCCGGAAGCTCGACGCGACGCTCGTGCGCGCCGCCCAGGACACCGCCCCTGCCCTGCTCATTTTTCACGGCACTGCCGAAGCCGTGTCGTACTGGGCCGACACGCAGGCGCTCCTCTACCGCCTCGGCGTCACCTCCATGGTGTTCGACTACTCGGGATTCGGCCGGAGCACCGGGCGACCGACAGCCGCGCATCTCGAGGAGGACGCGGACTCGGCCTACGCCGAGTTCGTGCGGCGCGTGGGCGGGCGGGCGCGCCACTACGTGCTGGGCTACTCGTTAGGTACCGGCGTCGTGTTCGACGCCGTCCGCCGATTCACGCCGTCGCCCAACGGCGTGATCTTCGTGGCGTCCTACTCATCCGCGCGGGAGGGCGCCGTGGCCTTCGGGCTCATCCCGCGGTGGGCGACGTTCCTCCTCCCGGATCTCTGGAACAATGTCCGCGACACCCGCAATCTCCGCCAGCCGCTCCTCGTCGTGCAGAGCGACGCCGACCAGCTCTTTCCGGTGAGCATGGCCAAGGCCGTGTACGACGCGGCGACCGTCCCGAAGCAGATGGTCGTGCTGCACGGCTATCGTCACGAGGATGGCCACGCGCGCCCGACCAACGACTACTGGGCGCCGGTCGTTCGGTTCATGACCGGCGCACGGTCAGTTGAGTGACCGAACGAGCGACGGCGGCGGCGTGAAGCGCCCGCTCGTCTGGAACGGGATGTTCGGGTTGCCGACCGGCGTCCCCAGCGTGACCGAGCCCTTGAGGACGTAGTCGACGGTGCCATCGCCGGACGCGTCGCGCGCGGCCGCGCGAAGCCCCTGCCACGACACGTCGACGGGAAGGTCGACGACCGTGGAGTCGTGCGCGGGGAGCGTGAACGCAGCAGGGGATTCGCCGCGGCCCACTTCGGTGGAGTCCCTGAGCGCGAAGATGTAGACGGCGTGCTGAACCGGGAGCGGATAGGGATTCGGGTTCGCGATGGCGAGCGCGATCTCGATCGAGCCACCGGTGAGCCCCACGCTCTTGAGCTTCACGCTGCGCACGGCAATGGTCGGCTGCGCAAAGGCGTGCTCGGCGATGCGGCTGCACGACGACAGCGCGATCGCTCCGATGACCATCATGACGCTCAGGACTCGACCCATGACGCCTAACGCCCCCATCGGTTGTTCGTCCGATCGATGTCCGGGAATGCGTTCTCCGGATCGATCTCGACCTTCACGATCTTCGGCGTTGCCGCCACGCGAAGTGTGGCGCGGCGCTCGCCGCGAAGCCATGCGTCCACGGCAATTTCTCGCCGCTCGACGGCAGACGCGCCCTGGCGGGTGATGGCGAGCCTGACGGGCATCGGCGCGAGACCGCGATCCTCGACCGTGATCGTCGCGCTGTCCCCACGCACCTCTACGCCCGCGATCGCCTGGTCGAGCGTCCAGGTCTCGTAGAACCACGTGCGCCAGAACCACGAGAGGTCCCGCTTGCTCACCTCGTCGAACGTGTTGAAGAAATCGTACTCCGTGGGGTGCTTGCCGATCCACCGGCGACCGTACTCGCGGTACGCCCGCATGAACACGTCGTCCCCAAGCAGCGCGCGGAGCGTGACGAGGTTCGTCGCCATCTTCTGGTAGCTCGCCACCGAGTACGCCGGCGTCCCCACGGGGTAGAGGTCACCGTGCCGCATGAGCGCCACCTCGTCGCCCGTGCGCGCGAACCCGAGGTACGCGTCGCGCACGATGCGCTCGAGGTCGTACCCGCCGAAGAACGACCGCATCGCCTGCGCCTGGTTGAAACGCGTGAGCCCCTCGTCTTGCCAGGCGTGTCGCTTTTCGTCGGACCCGACCTGCATCGGAAACCACATGTGCGCGAACTCGTGCACCGTGACGGAGTACAGGCCTAACGTGTCCCGCTGGCCACCGATGCAGGTGATCATCGGGTATTCCATCCCGCTGCACGACACGACGCCGTCCAGCGCCGTCATCTGCGGGTACGGGTACGGCCACAGGTACCCCGACAGGAACTCGATCGCGTGCCGAGCATAACGCGCCGACTGGTCCCACGCCCACGGGACCCGGGAGGGGCGATAGAAGGAATTGATCGTCGCGCTGTCCGCGCGCGTCGCGTCCCACAGGTATTTGTCGGACGTCCCCCACGCGAAGTCGCGGACGTTTCGGGCCTCGAACAGCCACGTCACCTTGCCGCCCGTCCCCGCCGTGGTCGACCGTCCCGGCGCGCGGTCGGCCTCGGTCACGACGTGCACCACCTCTGGCGACCGGCGCGCTTCGGCGAGGCGCTCGCGGGTTTCGGGCGTCAACACCTCGGCCGCGTTCTTGAGCTCACCCGTCGCGCCGATCAGCCATCCGGCCGGTACCGTGAGCGCCACGTCGTAGTCCGCGTAGTCCATGTAGAACTCGGCGTTCCCCATGTACCAGTCCGTCTGCCAGCCGTTCACATCGTCGTAGACGGCGAACTGCGGGTACCAGTAGGCGATCATGAACACTTCGCCATCCGTGCCCGAGCGGGGTGCGCCATCCGGCGGAACCGTGTACTCCCACGAGAACTCGAAATCGGCGGCGCTGCCCGGAGCGAGTGGTGTCGGCAAGCGAATCCAGGCGATTGTCCCTTCGATCTGGAATCCGGCCTGAACGCTGGCGTCGACGTCGCGGAGCTGCGGCAGCGGCCGGCCCTGCGCCGAGACGCGCAGCAGCGTCATGCCGGTCGTGGGCGGGACCTCGACGTTCCGCGCCGCGCCCGGCGCGAAGACGTTCTGGTACAGCTGGACGGCGACGAAGCGGAGCGTGTCGGGAGACCGGTTCTCGTACCGTGCCCGCGCGTCACCCGTTAGGCGCCTGCCCCTTGGATCGAGCTCGGCCCGCAGCGCGTACCGCGCGTACTGCGTCCAGTTCTTCGGCCCGGGCTCGCCGGTGCGTGTCCGCGTACCACGGTCGACCGCTCGCTTGAACGCAGACGTCTCGAAGACCGGGTACGGAACCGGACGCGCCCCGACTGCCGGCAGCGAGGGAACAGGGGCCGCCGCGCTCACGGCCGGCTGGGTGCCTGACGAGCACGCGAGGATCATGGCGGACGCGACCGCCGTAATCGCAACGCGCGCGAGGCGGCCGATCGGGGCGTTGCGCTGCGTCAACCGCTCGCGTGTCGTCATGAGGGAATCGAAAGGTGCCGACCCGGACGGCATGCAGCACGCCATCGTGCTGGAGCCACCGCCAATCTACCGCCTTCGATACGTCACGCGCTCCCCGGTACCGTTGTCGGTCAACACCAGATCCTCCCCAGACATCGATCCAGTGACCGAGATGGCGGGACTCGATTGGTCGACTGGGAATAGGAGCAGCGACGCCCGGGTGCCTTCGTTCATTCCGTACGCCTCGACCGCCTTCCCCGAGAGCTGGCCGGTGCCCGACATGGTGTAGCGGCGACCGGGTCCCTCGCGCGGGAAGTACGGTGATGAGTAGAGGACGATCGCGGTTGGCAGGGTCGGTGACGTGCGGTCGGCGGCCCATGAGCCTTCGATCGGCGTGTCGGCGTCCGCCGTGAGGTCGAGGATCTTCGACATGAGTGGAGCGACGGACCCGAAGAGACCGACGCCGCCAGTCAGAGTATTTCCGCGTGTGTCATCGCCGAATGGGTCGAAGCCGGCCACGTAGTAGCGGAAATAGTTCGAATCCACCGCGACGAGTGTGAATCGCTCCACGAGGCCCGGGTAGATTCTCTCGCTCGCAAAGGAAAACGACCAGTCGCTGTCGGCCGCGCTGCTCGGCGGGCGAAGGAGCGCATCGTTCAGGGTGGTCACGTAGCGTTCCTGCAGACCGCGTGTCGTTTCATGCCTCAGATAGAAGCCCGCTGCGTTTCGCACGGTGGCCGCGTCGACCCGCAGCGTGTCGTGGTCGAGGTTGAACGTGACGCGCGATCCGTCCGATGGCCCGCCGACCGGGATGGTCGTTTCCCCGGCCACCACGCCGATACTCGTCTCGACGCGCAGCCGATAGCGCTCGCCGGGGCGGACTCGCAGGACGTTCGGCTGGGCGTCGCCCGCCGAGCCGTCGGTGATCGTGATGCTCGACACGCGATACACACCGTCGCTCGCACCGGTACCGGTTGCCCTCCTGGCCACGACGGAGTCCCCGCGCGGACCGTAGATGACGACGACCGCATCGTCGATCGGATCATATGGCGGCGTGTCGCCGGACGTGCGCACGACCGACCGGAGCGTGCGCTCGACGGTGACGATCTGCACGCCGCTTGTTGGATTGAGCACCGCGTGCACCACGACTCGCGGCTCGAGCGCGGGCGCCGTCGTGCCCTTGATCTCGCAGGCGACGATCGACGCCGCCAGCACGGTGACGAGCACCATGACACGCGCGGCAGGCGGGCGGCGGGTGGGCATTACCATTCCATCCTCAACCCGAACGACGGCAGGAACGGCAGCTGCGACGCGCCCTTCACCTGCGGTGGGTCGGTGTTGGTGTCGATCGTGTACAGGAACACGTTCGACCTGTTGAAGACGTTCACGAGGTTGAGGTATGGCTTCACCGTCGTCGGCCCGATCTCGAACCGACGCTCCGCGCTCAGGTCCAGCCGCCAGTAGAACGGAAACCGCTCACCGTTGCGCGGCCCACGCACGTCCTCCTCGCCGTCGCTTCCCGGCGGGCCCCACACGTTGCGCACGGGGTCGTAGCGGTAGCGGTTCATGAGCCCGGCCCAGCCCGTATACGGCGTCCCGCTCGCGATGCCCAGGTGGCTGCCTAACGCCCAGTGGCTCCGGCCCGGCGCGTACGCCGCCACGACGTTCGCGTTATGGCGACGGTCGTGCGCCGGCCAGTACGTGACGCCGTTCCGCTCGCGCGTCGTGACGCCGTAGCTGTACGCGATCCAGCCGCTGAAGCCGTGGCGGTCGAGCTGTCGCAGGTAGAAGTCCGCGCCGTACGATCGCCCGTCGTAGTACCGGAGCAGTGTCGGCCGAATGCGGGGGTCCACCGTGCTCGCGGGCTCAGCGAGGCGGTCGTAGTTCTTGCTGTACCCTTCCACCCGAAGAAACCGGTCCGTCGACAGCCAGCGCTCGGCCCCGAGGCTGAGCTGCGTCGACGTCGAGACGGGAATGGTCTCGTCGCTGGCCATCCACAGGTCGAACACGCGGAGCGGCAGGTCCTCGTTGCGCATCGCGCGCATCCACTGCGAGTAGCGGCCGCCCGCCGCCGTGATCGCGAGGCGCGGCGTGACGAAGTACTTCGCCGACACGCGCGGCGAGAGCCCCAGCCAGTTCGCCCCGGTGACGAACTCGCCGCGCAGCCCGGCGCGCACCAGCCATCGATCGTTAGGCTTCCACAGATCCTCGGCGAACAGGCCGGCCATCGCCGGATCCTGTCGCATCGTGGTGTCGCCGTCCGTCGCGAGCGGGTCGGGGAACCCGACGTCGCTGTTGTCATTGTTCGTTGCGATCGCGATCTGCTCGCGATAGGACGTCTGGTACCTCGATGCCTCGTACCCGGCCGACAGCGTATGTCGGTGCCGGGTATGCGTGATCGTGCCCGCCAGCTGCACCTCCGCGACACTCTGCGCGAGGTAGACCGATTCGCTGGGGAGATCGAAGTGCGTCCCGAATCGCGTGTACGCGAGGCGCTGCGACAGCATGGTCCGGGCACCCAGCGGCTGGTCGAGCGTGAGGCCGACGACCCGGTTCCCCCAGTCGAACGTGATCGTCTCGTTGTCGTCGTCGGTGATGTCGATCGGCCCGCCGGGATCACTGCCGAGCTGCACGCTCTCGTCCTGATGGTACAGCAGGTCCTTGCCCATGTACATCGTTAGGCCGAGCGAGCCGCCTTTCGGCAGGGCGAGGCGCGAGCGGAATTGCGCGTCCTGGAAGTGGTACGGAAAGTCGTTGTTCCCGCGGAGCCACTCCACCACCTTGTCGGCGTAGGTGCGCCGCACCGCGAAGTTCCAGGAGAGCTTGTTCCGATCCAGCGCGCCACCGAGGAACAGCGACGACGACAGCAGCGAAACCTCCGCCGTCCCGTGCACGCCGTGTCGCGTCTCCTCCAGACTCTTCACATCGAGCACGCTCGACAGGCGTCCGCCGTACCGAGACGGGAACGCGCCGGTCATGACATCGACGCCGCTCACCGCCTTGTCGATGAACGTCCCGAACAGCCCGCCCATGTGAAACGGGTTGTAGATCTGAATTCCGTCGAGCAGGACGAGGTTCTGATCGGCCTCGCCGCCGCGCACGTTGAAGCCGGCGGAGAAGTCGTTGCGCGCGACGACGCCCGGAAGCAGTGCGGCCGCTCGGAGAACGTCGCTCTCACCGAGGGCCGGGATCCGGCGAACCTCGGCACCGGAGATGCTCACGACACTTGGCGTCGCCTGGTCGTCGAACCGCGTTCGCTCCGGCGACCTGGCGACCGTGCGCACCTCTGCGAGCGACTGCGGTACCGCGCGAAGGCGGAGGGCGACGGTGACGATCTCGCCACCGCGAACCAGGATCACCGTGTCGGCGGGCTCGAAGCCAAACGAGATGGCGCGCAGTCGAACACGACCTGACGGAATCTCCCGGAAGACGAAGCGACCTGCCGAATCCGCGCGGACGCTCCTGCGCGGCCGGTCGATGCTGATCTCGGCGCGAAGCGGGTCGCCGGTCGCGCCGTTCGTAACAACGCCGGTGAGCGACCCCGCCGCCGAAGGCCCCGGTCGCGCTGACGGCTGCTGCGCGGCCATGCGAATCGGCGGCGCGCTCGCAACGAGAGCGACTGCTGTGACGAGCGCGGCCGAAGGGAGTCGCATTCGACGGGTGCGGCGGTTGAGCGCGAGGAAAAGCGTGAGTCCTACCCGTGGCAAAAACCTTTGATCCCGCGGGCCACTAACGTACCTCCGCCCGTCGACTGACGCCGCGCTGGTTGGCATTGTACGTTCCCGCATGTTCATTGGACATTACGGGCTGGCCCTCGCCGCCAAGCGTACGGCACCGAGAGTCTCACTCGGTGCGTCGATCGCGGCGGCACAGCTGGTGGACCTCATCTGGCCGGTGCTGTTGCTCGCGGGGTTGGAGCAGGTGCGCATCGTGCCGAACGCGAATCCGTTTCTGCGGCTCTCGTTCGTATCCTACCCGTGGACGCACAGCCTCCTCATGGGAATCGTGTGGGCGGTGATCGCGGGTTATGCGTACGCCGCGCTCCGCGGGAATCGTCGCGGTGGCGTGATCGTCGGGTTGCTGGTGGTGAGCCATTGGGTGCTCGACTGGCTCACACACCTGCCGGACCTGCCACTGTATCCCGGCGGCCCGCGCGTTGGACTGGGACTCTGGAGGTCATTTTACGGGACGATGGTGGTGGAGGCCGTAATCTTCGTGGTTGGGCTCGCGATATACGCGCGCGCGACGCGAGCCACCGACCAAACGGGGCGATGGGGCCTCGTCGGATTCTTCATCCTGCTGGCGGTCCTCTACGTGGCGAACGCGTACGGGCCACCGCCCACGAGCGCACCCGCCGTCGCGTGGGGAGCGCTGGGCGGGTGGCTCGTGCCACTCTTCGGTTGGTGGGTCGACCGTCATCGCGCGGCGGCGTGAACAGCGCGGTGCGGTGGCGCTGAAGACGATGCGACGCCAGCGCGAACGGTTATCGTTAGGCGAGGCGCGGCGGATCGCGCTCGCCGCCCAAGGGTTCGACCGCCCGCGACCCGCCGGCATGGCCAACGCGGCGCATCTGCGGCGCGTCATCCGGCAGATCGGGCTCCTGCAGATCGACTCGGTGAGCGTGCTGCTCCCCGCGCACTACCAGGTGCCGTTCTCGCGCGTCGGCCCGTACGACCGCTCGCGGCTCGACGCGCTCATCTACCGCGACCGCGAGTTCACCGAACAGTGGGCGCACGAGGCGTCCATCCTCCCCGTCGAGCATTGGCCGCTCATTCGGCATCACCTGAGCCCGCACGAACGACGGTGGGGAGCGCTCGCGAAGTGGATGCACGCGAACGCAACCTACGCCACGCGCGTGCTCGACGAGGTGCGCGCGCGCGGGCCACTCCTGGCCGGCGACGTGGCCGAGCCCGACGGGACGCGGGGCAAGGGCGGAGGCTGGTGGGGGTGGACGCAGGCGAAGATCGCCGCTCGGCCGGGTTCGCGCGGGCGTACGACCTGGCCGAGCGCGTCGTACCTAACGAGCACCATTCGCGGACGCTGGCGCGCGAGGACGCGCAGCGCGAGCTCGTGCGTCTCGCCGCGCGGGCGAATGGCGTCGCCACCGCGAGCGACCTCGCCGACTACTATCGGATGGCGCCGCGCGAGGCTCGGCAGCGAGTCGCGGAGCTGGCGAGCGCGGGAGAGCTGCTCGAGGTGGAGGTCGAAGGGTGGCGCGACAGGGCGTACCTGCACCGTGACGCGCGAGCACCTCGGCGCATCGAGGCCGCCGCGCTGCTGTCGCCGTTCGACCCGGTCATCTGGTATCGCCCGCGAGCGGAACGTCTCTTCGAGTTCGACTATCGCATCGAGATCTACGTCCCGCGCGAGAAGCGAAAGTTCGGGTATTACGTGATGCCGTTCCTGCTCGGCGACCGGCTCGTGGCGCGCGTGGACCTCAAGGCCGATCGCGCCGAGGGCCGCCTGCGCGTGCTCGGCGCGTACATCGAACCCCATGCGCGAACCGGCGACGTGGCACCTGCCCTCGCGCACGAGCTCGAGACGATGGCGCGTTGGCTCGACCTGGATGCGGTGTCGGTCGCCCGGCGGGGCACGCTGGCGCGTGAGCTCGGCGCGGCCGTGCGACAATAGAAAGCTTCGATTGGGGTCAGACTGGTCAGACTCCTAAAACATCCAATCATCGCGCGATCCGCCATCATATTGTTGGAGGCGCGGCTGCGCTGTCTCGATTTGTCGCACTGGACGATTGCGTACGTCCGTCGTAGCGTAGCGACAAGTGTGGCGCGAGGTGGATGTTCCGATGATGTCGGAGAAGTACGAGATCGGCTACGAGCATCAGCCGGCGGCCGAGCCCACGCTCGGTGCGTTGGCGACGCGTGTGGTTCGGACAACGGTGCCGCGCCGGCTGTACCAGGTTCTGCATCTCGCGCTGCCGTTAGCGGTCGATCTCGCGATGCGCGGCTGGTGGCGCGGAGCAGGCTGGTCGCTGGCGATCGCGTCCTTCGGCGCCTGGGGGCTCGCGGACCACTGGCTGGCGGAGTCGGCGGCGGATGATCCGTCGCGCGCGCGGTGGGTGCGTGTGGTTCGCGTGATCACCGGCGGGCTGGCGATCATTCCACCGGTCGTGCTGATGTTGGAGGCGTTCCTGCGCTTGTTAGGCAATGCGCCGATCTCCTGACCGGTGTCCTCCGCTCCTGACCGTTTCTTGTATGCGCAACACTAACTAGCCTCTCGACCATGCCCGCCTACGTCGTCGCCGAAGTCGACATCCACGACCCCGAGCGCTACTCCAACTACAAGGACCTCGCGCCGCCATCCATCTACCAGTACGGCGGCCGCTATATCGCTCGCGGCGGCAAGACCGAAGCGCTCGAGGGCGACTGGAGCCCGCCACGCTTCGTGATTCTCGAGTTCGAGAACGCCGACCAGGCCCGCGCCTGGTGGTCGTCGCCGGAATACGCGGAAGCCAAGAAGCTCCGCCACGCGACGGCGAAAACGCGTATGCTGCTCGTCGAGGGGCTGCCGCCCGGCTGGACGCCCTAACGACTGCAGCCGACGCCGCCGCGAGCGGCGTCAGTCGGTCGACACCATCTCGGCGAGTTTCTCGATGGCATCCGGCCCCGTCGCCCAGCGCGCGAGACTCGGCAGCGCCTTGAGCAGTGCCTCGCACGAGAAAAATCGGCAGCGCCGGTCGAGCGCAAGCGCGCGAAATGTCGGGCGCACGAGCTCACGACGCACCCTCGGCAACCGCGAGGCGGGAGCAACCACGTAGAGCGGAAAGCTCAGATTCGGCGAGAGCGCGGCCAGGTCTGCCATCCGGAGCAGTCCGGAGTAGACCGAGGTTGTGTGCTCGACCTCGAACGCCGCGGCCACCTGGTTCACACCGCTCAGCCACACGACGTCGATCATCGACACGATGCGCTGCGAGTCGGGGCTCAGGCCGAGCGGGGGAAGCGCGGGCACGCTCATCGACCCCAGTTGCTCGCCGCCCCACTGGCGGCGCTGGTCGTTCGCCGCAATCCACACCTGGCAGCCGAGCTGCCTGCCCACTTTCGCCAGCAGCCACTGGACGTGCGTGTGGTCCAGCGTTGGCGGCTCGGTGAACGGCACGTACGGCGGAGGCGTTTCGCGAACGACGCTGTCATTCCGAGCGGAGCGGCCGTCAGGCCGCGAAGGCGCAGAATCGCGATTCGACCGATAGAGGGGCTTGCCCGCCGAGTTCTCGACCCAGGTGAGACGCGGCGCCGGTTTATCGGCGATCGCCCGGCGCCTCCTCCGGTGGCTGGGACTCGGCGCTTCCTCGAACCCGAAGAGCGACTCGTCCGTTTCGCGCAGCCGTCGCGATTGCCACCAGCACAAATGCTCGAGCTGCCACGTCGTGAGCGACAGCACCGCAGCGAGCGACAGGAACGACTCGCGGAACAGGAGATAGTCGTGGATTGGGTCGCCGGTCGCGGTGAAGAGCTCCTCTTCGTCGTGCAGTACGTGGCGCGACGACGGCTGAAACGCGGGCCACTGATCGGGCGCCTGCAGATGCCAACACATCGTCGTGAAGAAGACGGCATTCATCGGCGCGACAACCGACCTCGCGGCCGAGCGCTCGCTTTGCTCATCGCCATCGAGCGGCAGGGTCGGCGGCGCGATCGCGCCGATGAGCTCGGCCAGCTGTCCCGCGGCGACGTCCACGCTGTTTGGCCCGCGAAACGCGGCGCGCAATTGCCGCGCGAGCATGACCCTGTGTTGGGTATGCTTGACGAGTGCGTTGACGAACATCGCGCCCGAGGCGCCCTTGAGCGCGAAGGCGTCCCAGTCGGTTCGCGTACGACGATCGAACGTCGATCGAAACTGCTCGAGCCCGATGGCCCCGCGGAGAAACCGCTGGAGCAACGCGACCAGCTGGGGTTGCACGCGACCCCGATCACGCACCCACGTCTCACACTCGGCGACGGCCGCCGCGTCGGCCGCCCATTCCTCGCGCAGCATGCGCCACGACGCTGTCTGCAGGTCGGTGCGCGGACGTGGCGTCACGAGGTCCGCGACGTGCGTTGACTGTACTACCACGGCACCTGCCCTCTCCTGAGACTACGAGCCCAAGTCTAGACCGTGGGCCGCGCGAGCGCGAGGCAGGCATCGCGGAGGTTCCACTAGCCGGCCGCGTGACGCTTGGTAATGCTTAAGGTCTCTGGTCCCAGCAACCTCCCGCGCCCCTCGAATCGCGCCCCGCCTCATGCGCCACTTTCGTCTTGCTCTCGTACTCGCGGTTGTATCAGCCGCCCCAGCTGCCGCGCAGACCCGAATGCTGCGCAGCCCTACCGTCAGCGAAAAGCACATCGCGTTCGCGTACGCGAACAACATCTGGATCGTCGACCGCGCCGGCGGCGCGGCGCGACGCCTCACGAGCTTCCAGGGCGAGACGCAGAACCCGAAGTTCTCGCCCGACGGCAAGTGGATTGCGTTCAGCGCCGAGTACGGCGGGAACACCGACGTGTACGTCGTGCCGACCGATCCGGCGGCCGCGGCGGACAACGGCGGCCAGCCGAAGCGCCTGACGTGGCATCCCGGCGCCGACGTCGTGCAGGGATGGACCCCCGACGGCAAGCGCATCATGTTCTCGACCGGCCGGGCGGCGAACGCGCCTAACGCCGCGCCGCGCTTCTACACCGTGCCGCTCGAAGGCGGCGTCGAGGAGCCGATGGCGCTGCCGCGCGCCTACCAGGGCAAGATCTCGCCCGACGGCAAGCGGATCGCCTACCGCATGAACAACTCGTGGGACGAGGAGCGCCGCAACTACCGCGGCGGCCAGAACCGCCCCATCTGGATCGTCGATCTCAAGACATTCGAGCTCGAGTCGCCGCCGTGGAAGGACTCCAAGGACGTGGACCCGGTGTGGTTGGGCGACGTCGTGTACTTCCTCTCGGACCGCGACGGCGTCTCCAACGTCTGGGCCTACGACACGCGCACGAAGAAGCTCGGGCAGATCACGAACTACAGTGACTTCGACGTGAAGACGCTGGATGCCGGCGCTGGCGCGCTCGTGTTCGAGCAGGCGGGCTACATCCACGAGATAGACCCCGGCTCCGAGCGCGACCGCGTCGTGAACATCGCGGCCACGGGCGACTTTCCCTGGATGATGCCACAGTGGAAGGACGTGTCGAACCGCATGACGAACCTCGCGCTATCCGCGACCGGCAAGCGCGCCGCGGTCGAGGCGCGCGGCGAGATCTTCACGATCCCGGCCGAGCACGGCGACGTCCGCAACCTCACGAGCTCGAGCGGGTCGGCGGAGATCTGGCCGGCGTGGTCGCCGGACGGCCGATCGGTCTCCTACTTCAGCGACAAGTCCGGCGAGTACAAGCTCTACATCGCGCCGCAGGACGGCCTCACCCCGCCGCGCGAGATCACGCTCCCGGAGCCGAGTCGCCCGTACTCCCCGGCGTGGTCGCCTAACGGGCGCAGGATCGCGTTCCAGGACAGCCACTTCCGGCTCTGGCTCGTGGACGTCGCGAGCGGCGGCGTGAAGGTCGCGGACGGGGACCTGGTCTACAACGGCGACCGGTCCATTGTGCCCGTGTGGAGTCCGGATTCACGCTACATCGCGTACCCGAAGCATCTGCCGTCACTGTTCCGCGCCATCACACTTTACGACGTCGAGACCGGCGAGAAGCATCAGGTCACGGACGGCCTCGCCGATGCGACGTCGCCCGCGTGGGATGCGAGCGGCAAGTACCTCTGGTTCTTCGGGTCCACGAATTACGGCCTCAACTCGTCGGTGCTCGACATGTCGGCGTACGAGCGCGCGACGACACGGGGGCTCTACCTGATGGTCCTGTCCAAGGCCGACTCGTCGCCGCTGCTTCCCGAGAGCGACGAGGAAGCCGCACGCGCCGGTCGCCCGCCGCGGGAGCCTGGGCGCGAGATCCCGAACCGACCCGACAGTGCCGCGCCAGCAGCCCGCGGCGCCGCCAGCCGCGCGCCGAACGCGGAGGCGCCCGACTCGATGCCTAACGCGCAGCGCGCCGCGGCGGGCCGGCCGGTTCGGATCGACTTCGATGGCATCCAGCAGCGCATCGTCGCCGTGCCGGACCTCGCGCTTCGTGATTACGCGCAGCTCCACGCCGGTCCGCCGGGGACGGTGTTCTTCCTCGAGCCCGTTCCGCCGGCCGGCACGCAGGATCGTCCCGCTGGCGGCGGTGGGCCGAACAACGGCAACAACACGCTGCACCGCTATCAGCTGAGCACGCGCAAGGCGATGCCGTTCGTCGCCCAGGGGGTAGCGCAGTTCGTCGTGAGCGCGGACGGGAAGAAGCTGCTCTACCGCACGGCCGCCGGTGGCGGTCAGGGCGGTGGCGGTGCACAGGGAGCGGGCGGCGGTGGCGCTGCGCTCTACCTCGTGGACGCGGACAAGCAGCCGCCGCCGGCCGGCCAGGGTCGGCTGACGGCGCAGCTCCGGGCGTACATCGACCCCAAGGCGGAGTTCCAGCAGATCTTCAACGAGGGTTGGCGCAACGAGCGCAACAACCTCTACGTGAGGAACATGCACGGCACCGACTGGCCGAAGATGAAGCAGATGTACGGCCAGCTTCTGCCCTACGTGAATCACCGCGCCGATCTCAATTACCTGCTCGACATGATGGGCGCCGAGATCGCCATCGGCCACTCGTACGTGCGCGGTGGCGACATGCCGGAAGTGCCGCCGGCCAATGGTGGCTTGTTAGGCGCCGACTTCACCGTCGAGAACGGGCGGTATCGGGTCGCCCGCATCTACGACACCGAAGCGTGGAACCCCGAGCTGCGCGCCCCGCTCGCGATGCCGGGCGTCAACGTGAGCAAGGGCGACTACATCGTCGCCATCAATGGCGTCGAGCTCAAGGCGCCGGACAACATCTATCGGTTGCTCGACGGCACGGCCAACAAGCAGACGGTCATCTCGGTGAACGCTCGGCCCTCGCTCGAGGGGGCGCGGCAGGAGACGGTCATCCCGGTCGCCAACGAACAGGGCCTCCGCACGCGCGCCTGGGTCGAGCGCAGTCGTCACATCGTCGACTCGCTGTCCAACGGCAAGCTCGCGTACGTGTACATCCCGAACACGGGCCAACCCGGCTACACGAGCTTCAACCGCTACTACTTCGCCCAGCAGGACCGCAAAGGCGCCGTCATCGACGAGCGTTACAACGGCGGCGGATCAGCGGCCGACTACATCGTCGACATCCTGGGCCGCGACTATGATGGGTACTTCAACAACCCCGCCGGCGATCGCGTGCCCTTCACGAGCCCCGCGTCAGGCATCTGGGGGCCGAAGGTGATGATCATCAACGAGATGGCGGGCTCGGGCGGCGATCTCATGCCGTACATGTTCAAGCGCCGGAAGATCGGCCCACTCGTGGGCAAGCGGACGTGGGGTGGTCTCGTCGCCACGAGCGACACGCCACCGTTCGTTGACGGCGGGTCGATGATCGCGCCACGGTTCGGTTTCTTCGCGCGCGACGACAAGTGGGCGGTGGAAAACGAGGGAGTGGCTCCCGACGTCGACGTGGAGAACTGGCCGAAGGACGTGATTGCCGGGCGAGACCCGCAGCTCGAGCGCGCGGTGCAGGAAGCCATGCGCCTTCTCGCGGCGAACCCCGGGGATCGGCTGATGGCGGAACCGCCGCCGCCGACGTGGGGCAAGCGCGTGAAGCCGTAATTGGGGTCAGAGTCGAATTTCATCGTTAGGGTTGG
>Ga0310810_10001349_pt1 | contig 25618 bp, 17 predicted proteins | sample NCmetagenome_FD_207641 | JGI IMG/M metagenome (GOLD analysis project Ga0310810, IMG submission 207641) | Soil microbial communities from experimental microcosm in Duke University, North Carolina, United States - NC | ecosystem: Engineered > Artificial ecosystem > Soil microcosm > Unclassified ...
CGTTACTCGTGAAACTGATTGGGACTCGCAGCAACCGCGACGCGATCGGAGCGCGCCTGCGGCTCACCGCCGGCGGGAAGACGCAGATGCGAGAAGTGAAGGCGGGATCGAGCTATCTCGGTCAGCACGATCTTCGATTGCACTTCGGTCTCGCGCGGGCGAGCACAATCGATCGCCTCGAGATCCGCTGGCCGAACGGTCAGATGGAGACCGTGACTGGCGTCGCCGTCAATCAGATCGTGACGGTGACGGAGGGGAAAGGCGTGACGGGCAGCGCAGCGATGAAGCGGACACCGTAGGCCGGGTCCTGGCTTGCGAACACCGTAGGCCGGGTCCTGGTTTGCGGACCCGGCGCACGCAGCCAGGATCGTAAGGCGGGTCTAAAGAACAAGACCCGCCCTACGTGTTCAATTAGAAATCAAACGTCACGTTGAAGCGCGCGAACCGCGGATTCAACACCGCCGTGGGACGCATCCACGTCGCACCGTTGGTGCCGAAAGCCGTATTGAAGGCGGTGCCCACGTTCGAGTTGAACATGTTGTAGAGATCGATCCCGATGTTCGTTCGAGTACCACCGAACCGCAGGATCTTGCCGAACCGCATGTCCACCGAGTTCACTCGATCCGCAAACAGCGATGACGGGGGGACCAGATTGACGGCCTGCGTCGTTACACCGGGCGCAAACGGCGTCTGGCCGTTGGCCGCGAGAATCTCCGGCGTCACGTTGTAGTTCGCCGCAATGCCCAGGCCGTTGGTGGCGACACCCGTTTCGATCGTCAACGGTTCTGTGTTGGCCTGCGAGCGGAGGATGGCGCTGACGAGGACATCGATTCTGGGGATCGTATACGTCGCCAGGCCGCGCCAGTTTATCTGCCAGGGCTCATCGACCTTGCACGCTGTCACCATCGACGCCGTCCCGGGAGCCGCCGGCGTCACCAACTCGGGCAAAGCAGCCCACACGTCGCAGAGGTCCCGATGCCCGGCGCCCGTGCTGAAGCCACCCTGCAGCACCACGCCGTTGGTCATGCGCGAGTTGGCGGTGAAGTCGATGCCCTGCCAGTAGTAGTTCTCGTCGCCGTAGTCGCGCTGGAACGTCCGGTAATTGCTCGTCGCGCCGACCGGGCTTCTGGCGTTCTGCTTGAGGAACGTGAGCTGCTGTCCGGCGGTGGGCAACGGCGCGTTCGGGTTGGCGGACGTTGGCGCCGTGATCGTGAACCGATCGAAATCGGCCGGTCCGAGCGCCTGGTTGTCCGTCACGTAGAAGTTGCTCCACCACCGGCGGTTGAACGCCACGTCAACCGACAGGCGCGGCATGATCTCCTGCTGCACCGCTACGCCGAACTGCCAGTCGAACGGCCGGTTACCCCACCCGTGCATCATGTCCTGGTTGACACGGGTCGTGTTGAACGGGTTGCCGAAATTGCCGTTCAGCCACGGGCCGCATTCACCGTTGGCCGCTCCGCTCTCGAGCGTGCAGTCCGGGAATTTGTCGCCGTCGAGGTCAGTCCACGAGCGTGAGGTCATGTTCTGCAGCGTCACGCCCGGGTTGGCCTGAATGAAGTTGCTCTCGTTGTTCGCAGGCTGAAGGTACTTGCTGTAGTTCACCTTGATCGCGGTCTTGCCGTTGCCGAAGACGTCGTACGCCACACCCATGCGCGGAGTGATGTCGTGATAGCCCGTGACGCCCTCCGATTCAGGGAAGACGAAGCCGTTCGGCAGGAAACGCGAGCCTGTGAGCGCACCGTTCTCGCCTCCCGGATACCAGCTCCAGGCGTGCTCGTATCGAATCCCGCCCTGCACCGTCACGCGACCCGTCGTCCACTGATCCTGTGCGTAGATCGCGTCGAAGCGCGTACGGTTGCTGAACGCGCTCGGGATGTACTGCGTCACCTGGAAGGGCGCGCCACCGAAGAAGTTGTAGCTGATCTCGTTCGGGTTGCCGGTGTTGAACTGGTGCTGCACCTGGTAGGCGGCCTGATAACCGACCTTCGTGGTGTGCGCGCCGCTGACGAGCGATGCCGACGCGCGCCACACGTTGTGCTGCTGGTCGTTGCCGAGCGGATTGGCCACCGAGCGATAGCTGAAGAACGGCACCGGCACACCCGTGCCTGTGAACTCGGTGATCGAGACGATGCTCTGATCGGCGCCGGCGCCGGGGTAGAGCCCCCACCGGCTGTTGAACGACGAGAGCCCTGCCTCGAGCAGCAGACGGTTGGTCACCGGCGATGACCACGTGGCCTGCACGATCTTCTCGCGGTCGTCCCACACCTGATTGCCCGCTTCCGCCGAGTTCGATCCGAAGCCGCCGATGGCGCCGAGTGCAATCCAATCGTCTCCACGATCGCGACACTGGTCTCCGCCCTTGGCGAAGGCCGAGCCCGAGCAGTTCTTCTGATAGTCGAAGTAGAAACCGACCTTGTTCCTGGGCGTCAACTGATTCGTCAACCGAATCGCGCCGATCAACTTGGAGTTCGCGCTCCGGGACTGGACGCTCGGGTCCGCCACGTAGGTGAACGCGTTCGGGTTCCCGGCGTTTGCGTTGGCATAGAGGCCAGGAACGAGGCTCGCCGTTCCGAAGGTGCGCGCGTTGGCGAAGAACCACAGCTTGTCGCGCACGATCGGGCCACCCAGCGCGAAGTTGGTGTCGTAGTTCTTGATGAGGCCAGGCACCTCGTTGATGCCATAGCCGCGCAGCTCGTCATCGAGGTTACTCGACTGCGCCCACTCACCGGCGTAGCTGAGGAAGTAGGTGCCGCTGAAGTTGTTGCCGCCCGTGCGCGGAATCATGTTGAACGCCGGGCCGCCGCGGTCGGTCTCACCGAGACCACCGGCGATCGTCACCTGGATTTCCTGCGCGTTCGCCGTGTCGTAGCCGAAGCCGGCCACGCCGCCGCCGTTGAACGCAGAGCCGACGTTCATGCCGTCGATCTGAACCGTGCCCTCGTTGCCGCGGCCGCCGCGCGCAGTGAAGAAGTTCATCACCGGGTTCGCGCCGGAGTTCAGTCCGGTGGCCTGGATGCCAGGCACGGTCGCAAGGATGTTTCCGTAGCCGCGCGACGCCGGAATGGCCGCGATGACTTCGTTATCGATCACCTTCTGCGTGCGTGTACTGGTCTGCACGTCTACGACCGGTGTCTCGCCGGTCACGGTGATGGTTTCCTGCACGCCGCCGACGCGCATCTCCGCGTTGATCGTGATGTTGGCTGCGCCGCCGCTGACCTCGACGCCCTCGCGAATCACGGTCGTGAAGCCAGGCAGCGTGAACGTCAACTTGTACGTCCCGGGAGTGAGATCCAGGATTCGGTACAGGCCCGTGCCGTCCGAAACGGTCGTGCGGACCTTTTCAATCAACGCTGGGCTCGCGGCTTCTACGGTGACACCGGGGAGCACGGCGCCCGAGGCGTCTCGGACCGTACCTGCCAGTGACTGAGCATGTGCGAGGCTGGGAAGCAGAACGACGACGGCCGCAAGAATCACGGCCTTCGCGACATAACGCATACGGTGTCCTCCACTCACGACTTGGTTCATGGGGTTTCCCGAAGGGTCAAAATTTGCTCAAAGGTCGCGGCACTCTAGCACTTCCATACTAGGGATACCCCGACTTTTGGATTCACGCCATCAATACGCGATCGGCATGAACGAGCACTTGAGAGTCGTCACTTGACTACCATGAAGCAATTAGCCAGCCGTGGTTAGACGAGGACAGTACGTAATGGAATCAGTGAGTTACGGCGAGCCAGTACGCGCCGATCCAAAACTGCAAAGGCAGTTGCTTGGGACGATTGGATCGCGCTGGTTGGTGGATGGTGGTTAGTGGGGGGTTGAACAGAAACTCCCAACTCCCAACTCCCAAATCAGCTTTGGGAATTGGAAGTTGGAAGTTGGGAGTTCGGTACTGACTACGCCCAGCGGAAGCCGTGCTTTGAGAGAGGCAGCGACCGGACACGCGTGCCGGTTGCGGCGAAGATCGCGTTGGCAACGGCCGGGAGGGCCGGTGGCAACGACGGCTCACCGAGACCGGTCGGCGGGTTGTTCGACTTGATCCAGTGCAGCTCGACCTGCGGTGCCTGCGCCATGCGCAGCAGCGGCACGTTGTTGAAGTTGCTCTGCACCGCGGCGCCGTCCTTGAACGTGACCTCCTGCATCATGTGACTGATGCCCTCGACGACGCCGCCCTGCACCAGGTTCTCCGCGTGCAACGGGTTGATGATCTGACTCCCGATATCCGCGGCCACCCACACCTTGTTGACCTTCACGCGCTTCAGATTGTCCACCGCGACCTCCGCAACTTCCGCGAAGTAACCACGATGGCTGTACTGGAACGCCACGCCGAGGCCCGTGCCCTGCGGACGCTTCCGTGACCACTCGGCCTTCTCGGCCACCAGCTTGAGGACTGCGATCATGCGCGCCGCTTCGAACCCGTCGCCACCGCGCTCCGGTGCCGGATACGCCTGCGAGCCGAGGAGGTCGAGGCGGAACTGCACCTGATCCTTGCCTGCCGCCGCCGCGAGCTCGTCGATGAAGCCCTGGAACACATACGAATACGCATGGCTACCGGGCGCACGCAATGCGCCGGTCGGCACACCGAGCGGCATCTTCGAATCGCCGAAGTCGAAGTTCTGCACGAACAGCGCCGGGAACTGCACGCCCGGGATATTTGCCGCCGTTGCGTACTGATTGCCTTCGCCGAAGGTCACGAAGTGATTGCGCCACGCCACGAGCTTGCCGCTCGCGTCGAGTCCGCCCTTCAGGTAGTGATAACCGGCCGGGCGATACATCTCGTGACGCATGTCGTCTTCGCGCGTCCACAACAACTTGATCGGAACGCCCGGGACCTGCTTCGCGATCGCCGCCACTTCTGCCACGTAGTCGTTGGTGAGACGACGACCGAAGCCGCCGCCCGCCTTCATCATGTGCAGCGTGACGTCAGGATCCTTGATGCCCGCGGCGCGCGCGGCGACGCCCACGCCAGCCTGCGGCGTCTGACTCGGTGCCCACACTTCGAGCTTGCCGTCCTTGAACTGCGCCAGGCAATTCTCGGGCTCGAGCGGCGAGTGCGGAATGAACGGATAGAAGTACGCGGCCTCGACAACCTTCGCCGAGCCGGCAAACCCCTTCTCGACGTCGCCATCGGCTCGTAGCTTGTTCGAGTAGGCGCCCTTGCCGAGTTCATCGGCTTTGGCCTGCCAGCCCTCGGTGCTCTGCGACGAGGTCGGATGCGGAGCCCACGTCACCTTGAGCTGCTTGCGCGCGGAGTTCGCGAGCCACCAGCTGTCGGCCACGATCGCCACACCGCCCACGAGTTCCTGCAGGTTGGTCCCGCCTTCGATCACGAACGCGTGCTTCACGCCCGGCAGCTTCTTGATGTCGTCAACGTTTGCCGTCGCGACCTTGGCGCCGAACACGGGTCCCTTCTCGTACACGGCGTAGAGCATGTTGGGCAGTGTGAAGTCGATGCTGAACACCGGCTTGCCCATCGTGATCGCTGCAGTGTCGAGACCCTTCTGCTTGGTCCCGATGATGCGATAGTCCTTCGGGTCCTTCAGCTTGACCGTGGTCAGCGTGGGCACCGGCATCTTTGCGGCGTCGGCGGCGAACTCGCCGTAGCTCGCAGAGCGATTGCTCGCCGCATGCGACACACGGCCCGAGCGCGTCGTCAATTCACCGGCTGGAACGCTCCACTTCTGCGCCGCCGCTGCGAGCACCATCTGCCGGCACGCGGCGCCGACCTGACGAAGCGGATCCCAGTTCATCGGCGTCGAGAGACTGCCGCCTGCGAACTGCGCGCCGAACTTGCTGCCATCAACCGCAGCCTGCTCGACTTTCACGCTGCTCCAGTCGACGTCGAGCTCGTCGGCGATGATCATCGGGAGCATGTTCTTCACGCCCTGCCCGATCTCAGGGTTCTTGTTCATGATCGTGACGGTGCCATCGGCGTTGATCCTGACGAACGCGAGAGCATCGAAGGTCGCCGGCGGCGGACCCTGCGCGAACAGTTCTGCCGGCTCGAGATGAAGCGCCAGCATCATGCCGCCACCAGCGACGGCACTGACACGCAAGAACGAGCGTCTATCGAGAAGTATTGCAGTCACGGCGTCCTCCCTTACTGCTGCGCGCCCTGCTGCGCGGTGGACGTCGAGCGCTGCGTCGAAAGCGTCGCGGCCCGATGAATGGCTTCACGGATGCGCACGTAGGTGCCGCATCGACAGAGGTTGCCGTTCATCGCGGTGTTGATGTCCGCGTCTGTCGGCACCGGCTTCTGCGCGAGCAGCGCAGCCGCCGACATGATCTGGCCCGCCTGGCAGTAGCCGCACTGCGGCACGTCGATCTCCTGCCATGCGACCTGCACCGGATGCGACCCGTCTGGCGACAACCCTTCGATCGTCGTGACGCGCCCGCTCACTTTCGAAACCGGCGTCTGGCACGCGCGAACGGCGCTACCGTTGATCTGTACCGTGCAGGCGCCGCACTGGCCGATGCCGCACCCGAACTTGGTACCTTTGAAATTCAACACGTCTCTGAGAACCCAGAGCAGGGGCATGTCGGCAGGGACATCGACCGTCGAGGTCTTCCCGTTGACGTTCAGTGTGAAAGCCATGGCGTTACTCTCTCGAAAGAATGGGAGTGTGGATCGGTCAGAATCGGCCGGAACAGTAACGTTCCGCTGTATTAGACAGGTAGTATCGGCCCGAATGCAAGCCTCATTGAGGCCCAATCCGAGCCGTATGGTCGGGGTTTACGGGGCCGTACAATTGATCACAACAAACCTTCACCGAATGCGTGTCCTGGCACTGATTACCGCGGTCCTCCTGCTGATATCCGCGCACCCGCGTGCCCAGAATCCGCCTCAGGACCCGCCTCCCGCTCCTCCCCCGTTCTCGGATTGGCTTGTCGCGCTGCGACAGGAAGCGCGCGACCGCGGGTTCAGCGACGCGCTCCTCGACCAGACGCTCGACGGCATCGAACCGCTCGAGCACGTTGTCCAGAGCGACCGATCGCAGGCGGAATTGAACCCCGGCTTCGCTCGATATCTGTCCACGCGACTCACGACCACGATGATTCGTCGCGGGAAGGAGATGACCGTCGAGAACAAGGCGGTCCTCGGCCAGGTGGTGCGTAAGTACAACGTCCAGGGTCGCGTTCTACTCGCGATCTGGGGAATGGAAACCCGCTATGGCCGCGTGACCGGCAAGGTGCCGGTGTTCCAGGCGTTGGCGACGCTTGCCTGGGAGCCCCGGCGCGCGACATTTTTCCGTGGCGAGTTGTTCAACGCACTCATGATGGTGCAGCGTGGACACATCGACGCGCCGTCGATGACGGGGTCGTGGGCGGGCGCGATGGGCCAGACGCAGTTCATGCCGTCGAGCTACCTCACGTACGCGGTGGACTTCGACGGCGACGGCCATCGGGACATCTGGAAGTCCACGGGCGACTCGCTCGCGTCGATTGCCAACTACCTGAAGGGATTCGGCTGGAATGGTGACGAAACGTGGGGACGCGAGGTCAAGGTGACCAGCGCCGTTCGCGACGAGATCGCACGCACGATTCCGAAGCGCCCCGAAGGCTGTTACGCCATCCGCAACATGACCGAGCGCCGCCCGCTGGCCGAATGGCAGGAGCTTGGTGTGCGGCTCGTGGGCGGCAAGCCGCTGCCGCGTGCCGCGATCCCCGCGGGCTTCGTCGATGTGGGCGAGCGGACGTTCCTCGTGTACCCCAACTACGACGCGATCCTCGCCTACAACTGCGCGCACTACTACGCGCTCACGGTGGCTCTGTTGTCAGACCGGCTACGATAGCCGGGGCCCGGGATTCGGGGCCCGGGATTCGGGATTCGGGATTCGGGATTCAAACCTTGCGGCGTAGGGCGGGTCCTGATTTACGGACCCGCCGGAACAGTGAACGACACAATCAGAATCTTCGGGGCGGCACCCGCCCGTCTGAAGAACAAGAGCCGGCCAACAAGCACAGGAGAGCCATGTCGAGTACCCCTTACGAAAGCGCCACGCTATTGATTCGATTGTATGAGCTTCGCCGCGAAGAGACGATGCGCGAGGCGCGCAATTGGTTCGGACGCGAGTTCAATCCCAACACCATCGATGACGTGATGCAGGCGTTGATGGGACCCAACAGCGGCCACTTCCGCATGGTGACGAGCTACTGGGACATGGTCGCGTCGTTCGTGCTGAACGGGGCGATCGACGAGCAGATGTTCAACGACGCTAACGGTGAGCAGATCGGCGTGTTCGCGAAGATGGAACCGTTTCTCGCCGAGTATCGCAACCGCATGGGCAACCAGCGCTACATGGCGCAGCTCGAGCAGGTGGTGATGCGGCGTCCTGGTGCGAAGGAGCAGCTCGCCGGAATTCGCGAGTGGTTCAAGCAGCGCGCGGCGGCTGCTTCAAGCACCAAATAACTCTGTCAACTCCCAAGGAACCAACTCCCAAGGCCCAACGGCCAATGCTTCGAAGTTCGATGGTGCGCTTGGGAGTTGGGAGTTGGACGTTTGGGAGTTGGGAGTTAACAAGCTCACCCTTTGACGAGCGGGTTGCCAGAAGCTTCCCACGCAGCGAGACCGCCAGCCAACTCCGTCACATTCGTGAACCCTTCACGCTGAAGCAGACTGGCGGCGATCGACGAGCGATAGCCGCCGGCGCAGTGAACCAGCACCGGCGTGTCCCTCGCCATGCCGCGAGTCTCCTCGACCAGTCGCTGCAACGGAATGTGCGTGCTGTTCTCGATCGATTTCGCCGCACGCTCGCCGGCGGCTCGAATGTCGATGACGGTCAGCATCGCATCTGCGGCGATCTGTTCGGCCGCGCGCTCGGGGCTTACGCGTACGGTCTCCGTGACGACCTCGGGTCGGCTCGCTGCGCTCGCCATGCCGCCCTCGAGATACCCGATGACGTGGTCGAAGCCGATGCGACCCAGGCGCAGCGCAGACTCCTTCTCTGCCCCGGGGTCCGCAACGACGACGATCGGACGATCGCGATCGAGCAGGCTGCCGGCCCATGTCGCGTACTGCCCGCCGAGGCCGATATTGAGCGCCCCTTTGATGTGAGCCGCAGCGAACTCCGCAGCCTCGCGCGTGTCGAGCAGCTGCACGCGGTGGCGTTGCAGTTCGAGGCAATCGTCGAGCGACAACGGCCGCAACTCCCACGTCAGCGCTTCAGTGAGCGTCTGGCGTTTGCGGCTGTTCAACACCGCGTCGTACGTGAAATACGACGGCGCGTCGGGCTGATCGGTCGTCACCAGATCGATGAATGCTTCCTTGCTCAGCGGCTGCAGCGCGTAGTTCGTCTTACGCTGCTCGCCGATCGTCGAGACGGTCTCCTTCGAGAGCGCTTTCCCGCACAACGATCCCGCGCCATGTGCCGGATACACCAGGCTCGAGTCCGGCAGCTTCAACAGCTTGGAATGCAGAGAGTCGTAGAGCAGGCTGCCCAGATCGTTGGCAGACCATCCGAGCGCCGCGCGCAGATCGGGCCGCCCGACATCGCCAACAAACAGCGTGTCACCCGTGAGCACCGCATGCGGCGCGGATTCGCTGACCGCCCGATCGAACACGAGGATCGAGATCGACTCGGGCGTGTGTCCGGGCGTCTCGAGCGCGGCCAGCCGCACACCGCCGAACTCGATGGTGTCGCCGTCGCCGAACGGCTCGAACGCATACTCCGCTTTCGCCGAGCGCCCGAGGTGAATCGTCGCGCCCGTCTGCTCCTGCAACTCGAGATGACCGGCGATGAAGTCCGCGTGAAAGTGCGTGAGGATGACATGTCGAATCGTCAGCCCACGTTCCGCCGCGAACGACAGGTACTGATCGACGTCACGCTGCGGATCGACGACGGCAGCGGTTTTCGACTGCTCGTCGCCAATCAGATACGACGCGTGCGCGAGGCAATTGAGATAGAACTGGTGGAGGACCATTCAAGTAGCTCACTGACATCGTAGGGCGGTCTTGTTTTCAGACCCGCCTGGCGCCGGTCCAAAGAACAGGACCCGGCCTACGAATGAAAGCTACCACGTCGTCTAATCGCCGCCGAGACCAACCGACACACCACCGCGAATCGTCGTCGGCAGTGACGGGAAGCCGTATGCGGCCGCGTAGTCCTGGTTCAGGAGATTCTCGATGCTCGCGTAGACCCTGAAGCGCGGATGCAGCCGATACGAGCCGCTCAGATCGAGCTTCTGGTACGCCGGATCGAGGTCCTGGTTCGGCAGCAGCAGCGAGTTGCCGAAGAACCCGTCGCTCAGGAACGTGCTGTCATCGCGCTTGCCCACAAAGTATCCGGACAGTGCCACGTCGAACGGACCCCTGACGTACGCCAGGAACAGCGTGCCGGAATTTGCCGGCCTCCTGAACGGGCGTTCGCCCACGAGCGGCGAATAGGCACCGATCGGGATGGTTGGAAACGCGGGGTTGAACGCTGCGTTGGCGCCGAAGGCTTCGGTGACCTCCGCGCTGAGATACGTGTAGGAGGCGCTCATTCGAAAGCCGGCACCAAGGGCGGCGTCGGCCGATAACTCCATGCCCTGTGCATCGAAGGATGCCGAGTTGATATAGGCACCAAACGAAGTCGCTGCGGCGACCGCGGGCGGCACCCCGGCCTGCACGAGGGCCGTCCGGCTCAGGAACTCGAGCAGATCCTCGAACGTGTTGTTGAAGTAACCGACCCGGGCGCGGAAACGTCCGCCGGCAAACGCCTGTTCGAGGCCGACGTCGAAGCTGCGGCTCCGCTCTGGACCGATCGGGTCCACACCCGCGCCCGCCGGCGTGCCGACGACGAGCTCGTAGAGCGAGTTGTCGCCCTGATAGACGCTCGGCGCCTTGATGCCCTTGCCTGCGTTCAGCGTGACCTTGGTCTCACCGACGTTCTCGTTCGACGGATTACGCAGATAGGCCGCAACCGACAGCCGTGGCATATACGCGGTCTCGAAGACCTCGTTGTGCTCCACGCCCATGCCCGCGCTGATGTAGACGCGATTCACGAGCGTGGCGCGCCCTTCGACGAAACCGCCGCCGTTGTTGCGTGTCGCGGAGGGATCGGCGTCGGGATCGCTGTAGCCGGCCTCGTGTTCGAAACGGCCTCCGGCAGATACCGCGAAGTCACGCGTCGCCTGGAACGTCGCCTGCCCGAACAGTGAACGGCGTGTCGTGCGGCTCGGGGACGACTGGGGATACGTGCCGCCGTAGTCCAGAATGGCCTGGCCGCTGACCGTGCGGCCATCGGCCCCTTCGAGCGTCACGGTCTGGCCGAGATAGTTCCCGCCAAAGCCGAACGGATCGAAGTATTCACCAGTGGGCGACGGGTTCGTGTACAGCGACTCCTGATCGGTCGATCCAAATCGTACGGTCGCCTGCCAGCGCGGACTGATCTGCGAATCGGCCGCTACGCTGATGTAGGTCTGATTCGCATCCGACACAGCGTCGTCGGCGAGGCGATACAGGTCGAATCCATTCGGGGTGCCAGTGCGGCCATCGAGATAGCGGATGGTGCCGTACACGTTGGTGCTGTTCCCGGCCGCTACACCGAAACGCCCGGCATACGTGCCGTTGCGGTAGCCGTTGTTCGGCGTGTCGTTGTCGGTCGTGTAGTACGAGTACTGCGAGAAGTAGTCGAACCGCTTGTACGCCCCACCGAACGAGAGCGCGTTGTTGAACGTGTTGAGGTTGCCTCCGTCGATCGCGTAGTCAAGAGCCGGCACGCGCGACGTTCCGCGTTTGGTGCTGATGTTGACCACACCCGTGAGCGCATCGCTGCCGTAGACCACGCTGTTGGTCTGGCGCAGCACCTCGATCCGCTCGACGCTCGCGAGCGTCAACTGAGAGAAGTCGAATCCGCCACCGATGTCGTTCGCCGGGATACCGTCGATGAGGACCTTCGTGAAGTTGGAGTTGCCACCGCGCAGGAACAGCGCCGTGGCGCCACCGCGCTGACCAACTTGGACGATCTGCGCCGCAGGCACCAGACGTAACGCCTCGAGCACGTCGAGCTTGTGGAGCCCCTCGATCGTCTCGCTGTCGATGACCGTGACCGGTGCGCCGGTGCGGGCCTGGAGCTGCTCCGTTGCGCCGGCCGTCACGACCACCTCCTGCTGCAGCGGACCAATCTCGAGCGCCACCTCGATAACGATGCGACCACCCTGACCGATGAAAACGGTTTCGCTGGTCTTCGACTGGAAGCCAGGCATGCTCGCCTGCACCTGATACCGATCGGGCGTCAGGCCCCTGAATGAAAACGTTCCGTCGCCGCCGCTCTTGCCGTCCTGGACCTTCTGTCCGTCACGCAGCAGCGTGACGACCGCCCCGTCGAGGCGCGCGCCCAGCGTATCGACCACAGTCCCACTCAGCGCGGCCTGATTCTGGGCCTGCGCCTGCGCGGCGACCAGCACGGCAACGACCACCAATACCACTCGAATGATGCGCCTCACTGAACCTCCATAAAGCCTCGGCATTAGAACTTGAGAGCACGAGCAGACGCACCTGAAGACTTTCTGAATTCTTCGTCAGGCTCAGGTGCGTACGGAATCGCTCGCGGAAGACGCAGTCTCCCTGACGCGACGTTCAGGATTCGGTCAGAGCGTTACTCGACGATGGCAAAAGCGACTTCACCGGTGCCTTCGTGAATCTGGCTCGAGGTCGGCTGATACTCGGTCCATGCCAGCGCGAATCCTTTGTGCCACGGGCGAATGGCCGGCACCAGCGACCACGCGCTGCTGCGCGTGATGCGCTCCTCAGATCCGATCGGCATGCCGGCGCTGTCGAATCGCTCGAAGAAGATCTCGTGGACGCCGGGCGTCTTGTCGGACCACGCAAGCCCGACCTCTCCTGCGTTCCATGCCAGATACGCGCCGATCGACTCCCCCTCGGTCGTCGTGATACGACGCGACCGGTCGTCGATCTCCCCATGCAGATCGGATTGACCGCCGACGAACAGGTAGACCTCGTCGTTGCCGTCGCGCATGTCGTACCACGTCAGCGCAACTCGTCCCTCATCACCGATCTTCAGATCCGGGTACTTCGACTCCTCCCCATCGTCTCGGGTCAGGCGAACGACATGAGCGCCTGATGTGTCGAGCCGCCCGAGGAACAGTTCGCTCGCGCGAGTCGATGCCACCGCGTCGAACACGACCCATACGCCGGATCGATCGACAGCCAAATTGAGATTCCACGTGGTCTTCGAGGCAGCGCCGAGGCGCGCCCGCGCGCGCGATTCGTGGCCGTCCTGGTCCCAGGCACCGACGTACACCGCTTCGCTGGCGTCGGGTTCAGCCTGAATCCAGGCAGCGACGATCAGCGTTCCGTCCGTCGCAATGACAGGGTTTCGCGAGCCGGGTGCGATTGGCTGCACCCAACGCCGGCTGCCGTCGCGATCCCACGTGCCGAGCATCGCGGTTTGACGCCCATCGCCCGTCTGCTCGTACCAGGCAATGGCGAACTCGTCCCCGATGCGTTCGAGGCTCGGCTCGTACGACGCATCCGGCGTCTCGGTCAGGCGACGCTCAGCACTGGAAGGCTGTCCGCTCTGATCGAGCAGACGGAAGTAGATCTCTGGGTTGCCGTCGCGCGTGTCGTACCAGGCCACTGCGAATCCGTTCTTGTCGGTGGCGAGTGCCGCCTCGTACGCGCCTGAACCGCTGTGACTGACCTGAGTGGGTGTGTAAGCCGGACTGCACGCCGTCAATAAGGAGCACGTCAAAATGCAAAGGGCAAAAGGCAAACGATGCATCAAGCGCGACGTCTCCTCGTCCATCGCCATGCCAGTAACAGTCCGAGCACCGGCAGCGATGCGAGCGCACCAGCATACTCGTTTGGCGGCGCGTCCTGCCGCGCCTCGTTGCGCGATTGCGTCGATCGATCGCGCTCCTCCATCAGATACCCTGCGAGCTGACGTGCGTTGCGACCGGGTGCGGGGACGGCCGCCAGACGCGCGGCCATCTGCGCGTCGTTCTGGCGGCTGAACGCTTCTTCGCGCTCGGCGGCCGGATCGATCGCCTCACCAGTCGCTTTCTCCATTTCGCGCTTGAAGCCTTCGAGGTTCGGCACCGGGATACCGGCTCGCAGCCCTCGCTCCATCACGTATTGCTGGAGGCGCGGGTTCCCACAGGTGTGTTCGGCGCAGCCGACACCGTGACGATTGACGCTGGCGACATACTCCTCGAGGAGCTTCTTTTCCGTCGCCGCATCAGCCTTCCAGTAGCCTTTGCGCACGGTCTCGAGCATCCGCGCCGTGATGTCCTGATAGGCAAACGGCGAGCTCGTGTCGAAGAACTCGGGCAGCCCCATCTTGTGCTTGTCCTCGACGTACACGTCGAAGGTTTCCTTCCACATTCCGTCGGTCACGGTCTCACTCGCGGTCGCGTCCCAGCCCCAGAGATACTCGACGAAGGACCGCATTTCGCCGGCGCCGGCGTAGCCTTCTTTCTTCATCCCCTCGATCCAGGTCGGATTCACGTAGCGCGATCGGAACTCGGAGCCGATGAACTTGTCGATCGACGTCATCTCGGGGTTGCCGGGATCGCGCGTGTTGGTGACGACCATCTCGGGCCCGGTCGGCGTGCCGTCGATATTCTTGATCGCGGTCGACAGCCCACCCATGTACATGAACATGTCGTCGTTATCGAGCGCGCCATACAGCATCGTCGAGCTGCTGTGCACGATCTTCTCGGTGCCCGAGAGCGCGAGCCGGAAGACGTCTTCCATCGACTCGCCCCAGAACCCGTTGCCGTATCCGTGACCGAGCTTGCGCAGGTAGTCGTCGGCCATCCCCTTGTCTGAATCCCACGTGCCGCTATTGGCGACGATGGTGGACGTATTCAGATTGAAGGTGCCGGGCGGCTCGTCGAAGATGCGGACGCCGGCCCGGCGGTCGGCCTCGAGCTCGGTGTAGCCGCGCTGCATCAGGATCGACTTCGTCTTCAGATAGTGATTGCGGACGAAATTCTCTGCCTCGTCGATCGCCTTCACCTCCTGGACCGCTTTGTCCATCAGGTTGGTGACGTTGTTGAACATCCCCTCGGCGGCCGAGGCGATCACGATGTCCACGCGCGGGCGCCCGAGCTTCGCGCGCGGAATCACCTCGACGTCAACGACCTTGCCACGCACGTCCCACACCGGCTTCGTGCCCAGCAGATGAAAGATCTGCGACTCCAGCACGCCCTCATGGCGCATCGTCTCATCGCCCCAGATCACGAACGAGACCTTCTCGGGATACTTGCCGTGCTTCTTTAAATGGTCGGCCAGCATCTGATCCGCGAGCTTCACGCCCATGTCGTACGACGCGGGCTTCGGCACCTTGTCTGGATCGATGCCGTAGAAGTTCTTGCCGGTCGGATAGGAATCCGGGTTGCGAATCGGTTCGCCGCCACCACCGCCGACGATGAAGCCGCCGCGCAGGCCGCGCATCAGGCTCTCGAGCTCGCGCCCGCCTGACTCGACGATGCGCCGATCCATTTCCTCGGCGAGGACCTTCGCTTTGCTTGGCAGAAGACTGCGGTCCACGCTGACGATCGCATCGACGGTGGTGTCGCGCAATGTCTTCTCTGGCACCTTGCCGAACGTGTGCAACCCGTACGGGATGTTCGCGCCTTTGAGCGTCAGCAGGTGATCCTGAATCTGATGCACGGCCTCGTCGGTCAGGCTGTCGGGCTTCGAGAGATCGAGGCCGAGGTCCTTCGTCAGGCCGAGCGCGAGTACCTGCTGTCGTATCCGCTCGCCGACCGCCTTCGCAAGCTCCGGGTTCTTGTGCAGGCTCGTGTCGAAGTCGTTGATCGACTCGCCGAGCGCGGCGAGCTCGGGATAGAGGCCGCCCTTCTTGAAGGGCGGCACCATGTGATCGACGAGGGCAGCCATGCTGCGTCGCCGCGCGACAAGCCCTTCTCCCACCACGTCCACGTTGTAGACGTAGAGATGCGGAAGGTCGGCGATGAGCGCATCCGGCGCATCGTCATTCGACATCCCGATGTCTTTTCCGTCGAGCCATTCGAGCGTGCCGTGCGTGCCGATGTGCACGACCGCGTCTGCGTGGAAACCTTCGCGCAGCCACGCGTACGCAGCGACGTACTGATGGTGAGGCGCGAGATCCTTCGCGTGGTACATCTTCTCGCTGTCTTCTCCCCACCCGCGGGATGGCTGCGGCAGCAGCGCGATCTTGCCGAACTGCACCGCGGGGATGACGAGCGCCCCGTCCGATGTCATCAAGCGTGAGGCCCCCGGAGCACCCCAGTCCTTGAGGACCTTGGCTTTGAGCGTCGGCGTGAGCGCGTCGAGCCACTTCGTATACTGCGCGGCGCTCACCTTGATCGCGGTTCCGGCATCAACGAGCGCCTGAAGTTCGCCGGGCGCGTAACCGCCGACGTTCCGCGCCTTCTCGAGCAGCGTCTGAAGCACGGCGTCGCTGGACAAGTCGCTATTGCCGACGTCGTATCCATCGGTTTTCAGCCGCTGCAGGATGTTCGCGAGCGATTCGGCCACATTGAGGTAGCTGGCGCCGATGTTCGCCTTGCCCGCCGGATAGTTGTAGAAGACGAGCGCGACTCGCTTGTCCGCATTCGCCTTTGCCCGAAGCCTCGCCCACTTCGCCGCGCGCTGCACCGCGATCGAGATCTGCGAATCGATCGGCTTGCGCACGACGATCGTCAGGCCGGTCTCGGGGTCGGTCACCTTCTCCTGACTGCCGACGACGGTCGGCGCAATCGTGCCGGCCAGCTCTGGCACCGCAACGTTGAAGGTGCCCTCGAACATCGACAGCCCCACCGGCGACTCGCGCCACTCCTTCTCGCTGCGGCCGTAGAGGCTGATCAGGTTGAGGACGGGGACGTCGAGTGTGGCGAGCACCGCAGACGCGGCAGGCCCCGAGAAGTTGAAATTGAAGCCGAGCACGACGTCGGCGCGCTGCTTCCCGTCGGCATCGAGCAACAGGCGCTGGGCAGCGACTTCACCCGGATAGCCGAACATCGGGATCGCTTCGGCGCCGCTCCGCTCGATCTGCGCGATGACCGAATCGAGCAACTCGGTTTCGTCGCTGTAGTACGTCGCCTTGTAGAAGCTGACCGCGATCCGCGGTGCGCCGGGGCGCAGCTTGCCATGTTGCTGGCGCCACGCCGTGAACTCGTCCCACGTCGCGAAGACCTGACCCGGTTCCCGCTGCGCAATCCCCTGTAGCGGCGACCCTTTAGGGTCGCCGGGATAGTAATAGCCAAAGTCGAGACTGGGCTGAGGCGTCGGTAACGACAAGCCGGTCACGCCCGCCTGCGTCAGCGCGTACTTCAGCAACCCGACTTGATTCGAGTACCCCATGTGCGCCCAGTACGTGCGCGCACGGTCGTCGAAGATCACACCCTGCTTGAGATAGTTCTCCTTCGGCAGGAGGCCTTCACCGACGGCGAAGACCTTCCCAGGACCTCCACGAACCTGCGCGATCAGATCGATCTTCTGAGTCGCGTTGAAGCGCTCGAGCATCTGCTGGTTCATCGTGTCCAGGATGAGCACGTTGGCACGCGAGATCTGGTCGACCTTCACGTCCGACATGACCGACTCTGTGAGGAAGCTCAGCGCCACACGCCCCTTGAGGTCCGGGCGCTCCTGCAGTAACGACTTGAAGGCTTTCAGCGTGCCGGGAAGGTTGCCGTCGGAGAAGACGTAGGCGATACGAATGACCCGGGACTCGGGATTCGGGATTCGGGATTCGGAATTCGACCGGACCTGCGCGCCAACCGACATCGTCAGCGCGAGCGCGAGCAGCGCGGCGAGGCTAGCGAGTCGCCTCATCCGGTCCCTCAGGCACGTAGATGACCTGGCCGTTCGCGAGCCGATACGCGGTTCCGAGGCGCTCGCCATCGCCGGTTGCCGTCTTGCCGCTCACCTTGTACGCCGTGATCTTCGTCCCCTTCTTGACGATGATCTCCCGCTCTCCCTGCGCGTTGGTCTTGACCATCGTCACTTCGCTGTTCGCGTCGACGAGGTCCGCCATGCGATAGACGGAGAAGAGCGTGATCATCAGCCCGACGATGAAGACGACGGACACGTCGAAGAGATTCGCGATGCCCGCGAGCGGATCCTCTTCCGGCAACTCTTCTGGTGACGGCAGATGAAGAAATCTCGACATCAAATCAATCTCTGATTTATCGATTTTTGATTGTTGAATCGTTGTTGATTGGTGATTTGCGATCGTTGATTGAGCTCAGGCTTCCACGAGTCGGCTTCACATCAACAATCAAGAATCGCCAATCAACGACGAATCAACATTCAAAGATCATTCAACCAACAATCGGTGATCCGATCTCGCGAGCGATCTGCTCGGCGAGATACCGCTGTTCGCGAACCGTTTCCGTGACCCAGTTCTGACGTGCAGCAGCGACGACATACGCCAGCGTGCCGGTCGCGAGCCCGACGATGGTGCTCGTGAAGGCGACGACCATCTGCCCCGCCATCGCTTCGAGATTCCCGGCCGCCATCGACGCCAGCGATGACCCCATCGGGATGAGCGTGCCGATGAGACCGAGGCTGGGTCCCACGCGCACCATCATGCGCGCTAGATTGAGTGGGCGCCGCACGCGCTCCTCGCGCTCGAGGACGAGATGCTCGAGGCCGCCGTCGCCGAGCGCGCCCTGTTCGCGCGCCGCTTCGACGTCGCTCAGCATCTGGCGCAGGGTGGCCGGGAGCAGTCGGACGCGCGCGGCCGGTGCCTGAATGGCCGGACCGGACTTGAGCCAGGCCGTGATGTTGAAAGTACGGCGCTCACGCCGCCGGGCGACGAAATCGACGACGCACGAACCGGCCATGAAGACGGCCGCGATCACACACACCCACAAGAGCACGAAGACTGGAAATCGAAGGACCTGACCGAGCGCGAAAAGACCGTTCTCCAGGAGTGGAAGCAGATTCAACGACGACTCCACAAGGCATACGCCGCGCCGAGCAGCGTCGATGTCGCGACGACAGACAGCACCCACACCGGGATCGCCTGCTGTGCCACGTTTTCCATTCGCGAATTGAGATTGGTTGCGGCCTGCCACCCATCGAGCACGCTGGGAAGCACCGCCACGCCAAGGCCCAGCGTACAGACGATCAACAGTGCCTCTTCACGAAGCGCCTCCGGTGCGAAGTGCGGGCGGGTTCGCGCAAGCCAGACCGTTGCCGCGAGACTCACGGCGACGAGCGGCGCCGTCACCACGACGGGAGCGCCGACCAACCCGATGACGTGAACCAACATGCCTGCCAGAGCCCCTCCCAGCACGAATCCGAGCCACGCGTATCGCGGGCGAAACAGATAGACGATCGCGCCGAACGCTGCGAAGAGCCCGGCGACCTCGGGGTCGGGCTGCGCGCCCGGAAGCACCACGACTGCGAGAAATCCGATCGCCAGAGCGACGAGCCAGCGGCGCCTGGGCGCCGCAGTCGCGGCGAATGTCGCGGCGCCAAGCGCACACAACATCCACAAGGCGTGGAAGGTGACCGTCACTAAGGGATCCTAGGCTGTCCGGCCCTTCGGTGTCGTCTGAAGACTGTCTGACGTGTTCGTCAGAATTCGGGCGTGCTTGGGGATGGTGATGCGAAAGGTGCTGCCTTCCGGGCCTGTTTGCTCGAGCGTCAACCGGCCACCGATACCTTCCACTCCGCCCCTCGCGAGCGAGAGACCGAGTCCCGTCCCGACCGCCTCGCTGCCATCGATGCGGTAGAAGCGGTCGAAGATGTGGTCGCGGGCGTGAAGCGGGACGCCCGGACCACTGTCGATGACATCCACGACGGCGAGCGACGTCGTCTCGGAGAGACGCAGGCGGACGCGTCCGGACTGCGGCGTGAACTTGATCGCGTTGTCAACGAGATTGATCAGCGCCTGTCTCAGGACCAGGCGGTCGGCACGCGCTGTGGGCGAGGCCACCTTCTCGATCGACAGCGTCTGCCCCTTCTCTTCTGCGAGCACGCCGAGATGCGAGACCACGTCCTCGGCGAGCGCGGCGAAATCGACCGTGTCGAGCGCGAAAGGCGGATGTTGCGTACCAGCGCGTGAGAGCGCGAGCAGCCGATCGACCAGCTGCGAGAGCCGGTCGACTTCCTCCAGCATGCTGCCGATGATGCCGCGGTACGAGGCCTCTGTGCGGTGGCCTCGCAAGCCGACCTCGCCCACGCTGCGAATCGCCGTCAGCGGCGTGCGCAATTCGTGTGAGACATCGGCCGTGAAGTGCCGCATCTGATCGAACGAGCCTTCGAGCCGGCCAAGCGTCTCGTTGAAGACCGAGGCCAGCCGCCCCATCTCGTTCTCCGGATGCGCGACCGGGAGTCGATCGCTCAAACGCTCCGCCGTGATCGTGCGGGCGCGCTCCGTCATCTGTTCGATGGGCGCGAGCGCGCGCCGCGCCAGCGCATACCCGCCGAGGCCGGCGATCACGACGCCGACCGGCAGGCCGAATACAAGAATCAGCGACAGTTCTCGAAGTTCCTGCCGCATCGGCGCTTCGGATCGCGCGACCTGAATCGTCACCGGCCGGTCGACGATGTAGCTGCGGCGGCTGAGTACGCGGATGGGCACGCCGGTGGTAGGAAGGGACTCGATCATGTCCTCGCCCTGTTGTGCGAGCAATTGGGCTTCCGGAAGGGGGCGACGTCTCGCCTCTTCGTTCATCAGGAGCAGCTGAGTGCCATCAGCGCTCCACACCTGCACCCACGGCGACTCCTCTTCGAGCAGCAGATCGATCTGCGGAAACGGCATGATGAGGCCGTCGGGCCCCTCATCCACCGTCGCAGCGGCCCAGTAGAAATCTGCGCGCAGGCGTTCGTCGAGCGAGTCGGACACATTGCGGCTGACGAACGTGTAGACACCGAAGACGTAGACCCCGAGAACGACCATCATCGCGGCGACGTACCACAACGTCAGCCGCATGCGAACGCTGTGCGATCGCCACCAACCGCCGGCGACCGCGGGGGGCTCGGTCACGGCTCACCTTCTCGCAGCATGAAGCCGACGCCACGCACGGTGTGAATCAGCTTCACGGTTTGGTCGAGATCGACCTTGCGGCGCAGCCGCGCGATATGGACGTCGATCACGTTGTCGAGCGGCGTGGTGCGCGCGGTTTCCTTCCAGACATCGCGCGCCAGCGTCTCGCGCGAGACGACCTGGCCCTGGTAGCGCATCAGGAATTCCAGCAGCTCGAATTCGCGGACGGTGAGGTCCACGGGCTTCCCGGCCCGCAACACCTTCCGGGTGACGAGATCCATCTCGAGATCGCCAACCGCCAGTTTCGGTGCATCGGACACGCGCCCACGTCTGACGAGCGCACGAATGCGCGCGAGCAGCTCGGCGAACGCGAACGGCTTGACCAGGTAGTCGTCGGCGCCCGCGTCGAGACCGGTCACGCGATCCTCGAGCGTGTCGCGCGCGGTGAGCACGAGGACCGGCGTCTCCATCCGGCGCTGACGGAGCGCGCGCAGGATCTCGAGACCATCGCGGCCGGGCAGCGTCAGGTCCAGGAGCACCACGTCGAACGTCTCCGTATTGACCCGGAAGAACGCCGCTTCGCCGGTACGCTCGACCACCACGTCATACCGTTCGTCTTCGAGGCCTTCGCGCAACGCATCGGCTACTTTCTGTTCGTCCTCAACGACGAGAATTCTCATTGGGTTTCTTGGGTAGCTGGGTGGCTCGGTAGCTGGGGTCACCAGGCTGCTGCGTCACCCATCTCCCTAACCCTAGCTACCCAGCAACCCAGCAACCTAGCCACTCAAATTGTCGTTCAGAATAGAAGCCTATGGATAGCGTGGGCCCGGCGGCCGGTGTGTCCTTCTCGCTCCTCGAGACCATGCGCCTCGAACAGGGCCGGGTCGAGCGACTCGAACGGCACCTTGCACGGATGGCCGATGCGGCCCGGTATTTCGCATACCCATGGAGCGAATCCACGGTTCGCGACGCCGTCGTGGCAGTGGCGCGCGAGCACCCGGACGGATGCTGGCGCCTGCGCCTGCTCCTGTCGAACGACGGACACCCGACGATCGAGTGCACGCCGCACGCCGACGAGACGCGTCCCTGGCGCGTTGACTTCGCCCTCGAGCCGATCGACTCGCTCGATCCATTCATCCGTCACAAGACAACGCGTCGCCTGATCTACGAAGCCGCCAGACGCGGGCAACCGGACCTCGACGATGTGCTGCTGTGGAACGAGCGGGGAGAGGTCACCGAATCCACCATCGGAAATGTGGTGGCGGAAATCGACGGCGTTCGCTACACACCTCCACTGTCCTCGGGCCTTCTGGGCGGCACGTTTCGAGCCGAGCAACTCGACGCCGGCGCGATTCGAGAGCGCATCCTCACGAAGGCGGACGTCGCATCAGCCTCGCGACTGTGGTTGATTAACAGCGTGCGGCGATGGCTCGGGGCGATTCTTGTCGTAGGCGGTAGGCGGTAGGCAGTAGGCAGTTGGCGGTAGGCAGTTTGAGAGTTGGGGAGTTGGGAGTTTGATATGGTTCACTGATGACTGATTACGCACAGATTGAGCGACGGTTGACGGACATCCTTCACCTGTCCCGTCGTCCTGTGGCGATCGCGTTTCGCGACACGCCGCCCGATGGAGTGCTGCAGCTGTCAGGATCGCAGCCCTCAGGCTGCAGCTTCTGGCGACTCGCGGCGGGAGGGCAGGCGTTCTACACGGTGCCGTCCGATCATTACAACTGTCCGATCGGGAGCTACACGCACAACATCCCGCTGCCACCCGAGCGCGAGGCCGAACTGACCGGCACACTCGGTCTGATGGTCGATATCGGCTACATCAAGATGGAAGAAGTCCCGGGCGTGCCTCGACTGCCGAAGACACCGCCGGTGACGGTGTATGCGCCGCTCTCGCAGACGCCGGTTGCTCCCGACGCGATTCTCTTCGCGGGCACGCCGGCGAAACTGATGCTGCTCCACGAGGCCGCCACGCGCGCAGCGAAGCAGGTACTGCCGCTGCTCGGCCGTCCGACGTGCATGGCGATTCCGGCGGCTCTGTCTGGCGGCGTCGCATCGAGCCTCGGATGTATCGGCAACCGCGTCTACACCGGCATCGCCGACGATCAGTTCTACACCGTCGTCTCAGGAACCGACCTGGCTGAGATCGTCCGCGAGCTGGAGACGATCGTTTCAGCGAACGCACAACTCGCGGAGTATCACCAGGGACGACGCGCGGCACTGGCGACGGCGTAAGGGCTCTGGGCTTTAGACTTCGGTCTTCGAATCGCGAATCCCGAGCCCCGAATCCCGAGTCCCGAGATTCAGTCGCGCGCGGATCCCCTTATATCTCCGGTCGGTACGCAACGAGTCGAGCCGCGGTTCGACCGTGACGCTCGCAAGCGCCGGATCGCGATCGAGCCACGCTTGTTCCAGCGCCGCAAACGCGCAATCGTGCTCGTCGAGACCGGCATACGCGATCGCCAGGTGAAATGGCGACACGTAGCAGCGCGACTGCAGTGCCAGCGCCTGGGCGAGCGTCTTCCGCGCATCGGACCGCGAGCCATCAACGGCCTGCACGTGGGCGAGCCAGGCCAACCGGATCGGATCGGTGCCGTCAACGGCCGTCGATCCGAGGGTCGCGCGCGCACGTGCGCGCTCGCCCGCTCTGAAATACGCCGCACCCAGCAGCCGCCTCGCTGGCGCGAACTCAGGGAACAGATTCAACGCATGATGACAACGATCGATGGCGCGATCGACGTCGCCCGACAGGTAGCGAACCCACGCGGCCATCGTGTTGGCCATGAGACACAGCGGATCAATCTCACACGCCTGGTCGACGTATCGTGCCGCGTTCTCGAATCGTGACGTGATCGCGAGCGTGACCCCGTACGCACGCAGCGCGAATTCATTGCTCGGGTTGAGCTCCAGCGCATTCAGATAGCCGGCCTCTGCGGCCGACCAATTCATCTCGAGAATCCGCCGCGTGTCGGCGAGGACTGCGACCGCCTCTGAGACGGACGGATCGAGCTCGAGCGCGCGATTCGCAGACGCTCGGGCAGCCAGCAACGCCGGGCGTGGCGGCTCACGGTAGTACTCCGCGCTGCCGAGCCTCACGCGCGCCAGTCCGCCATGTGCCGCGGCGAAGTCTGGCGCGAGCCTCGTCGCGTCTTCGAAGCCGGCGAGTGATTCGACGAGTCCGCTGTCACCCGGCTTGGCCCAGTGATACCGTCCGCGAAGATACGCCTGATACGCAGCGGGATTCTCATCGGCTCTTCGGCCCATCTGCACGCTCGGCACGAGCTCCTGCAACAGCGAGCGCGCGACAAGACTCGCCACGTCAGCCTGCACCGCCAGCCAGTCGTCGGCCGTGCGATCGTAGGTCTTCGACCACAGCTCCGATTCGCCAGCGGTTTCGATCAGGCGGGCAATGATCCGGACACGAGGCCCATCTCTCCGCACACTGCCTTCGAGCAGATGGTCCGCGCGTAACGCCTCCCCGATCTCGCGCGCACGCTGCAAGCTTCCTTTGAACACCATCGACGACCAGCGCGCGATCACACCGACCTTCCCGCGGCACAGCGGACCGAGCTGCGCGATCAGCTCCTCGGTCAGTCCGTCGGCGAAGTACTCGTGCGTGCTGTCTTCACTCAGGTTGCTGAACGGCAACACCACCAGTCGACTCAGCGGCGCGGACACCGATCGCGATGCGGTCTGGCCACGATCGAGCTGCGCGATGAACCGGTAGCCGCGGCGCGGCACGGTCTCGACGAACCTCGGACGATCCGCATCGTCGCCCAGCGCCGCCCGCAGGCGTTTGATGGCGGCGTTCAGGCTGTGCTCGAAATCGACGAAGGTGCCCTCTGGCCAGAGGCGATGGCGGAGCTCGTCGCGCGTGATGACATCGCCCGGGCGCTCGAGCATGAGACGAAGAATCTCGAACGGCTGATCCTGAAGGCGCACTCGGCGCGCGCCCTCGCACAGTTCACGCGAACGGCAATCGAGCTCAAATGACGCGAATCGAAGAACCTCGCTGTCCATGGACCTTTATGCCGTACCTGCGGACGCTTGAGAAGCGTCCTGCGCGATGTCGCAGTGACAAGTCACCAACATGTCACCTCGGGTCACCTCCTGGTGCATTGAGGCACCCGCCGCCACCCCTCAGTCTTGAGCCATCAGTCGTGAGCCTCGAGCCAACGCGCTCAGAACTCACGACTCAGCACTCAAGACTCGAGGAACCTCATGACTGGTCGCAGTACGTTGTCGCTCGTGGTCGTGATGTCGTCGTTACAACTGCCGGCATTTGCAGCGGAGACGCTCTTCACTGAAGTCAGCGTTCGCGTCTACGACAGCACCGGCGCGACCGACGCCGAGCGTCGCCCGTCTCTCATGGTCGCCGCATCGATCGTGTCGGCGGCGTCAGTAGAGTTGCTCTGGCACACCTGCGCCGAGCCGGCAGAACCTTCGAAGCCATCCGACGCACGTCGCGCGCGCGCCTGCGCGCTGCCGCTCGCACCCGGAGAACTCGCCGTCCGAATCGTACGCTCTGGCGGCGGAGCCGACGGCTCGCGGCCCTTGCGGCCACTGGGCGACGCGATGATCAACTCACAAACAGGGGCTGGTGTGCTCGCGACGGTCTATCTCGATCGCGTCAACTGGATGGCCCAGCAGACCGGCGTCGATGCGCGCGCGCTGCTCGGCCG
>Ga0310810_10001350_pt1 | contig 25615 bp, 27 predicted proteins | sample NCmetagenome_FD_207641 | JGI IMG/M metagenome (GOLD analysis project Ga0310810, IMG submission 207641) | Soil microbial communities from experimental microcosm in Duke University, North Carolina, United States - NC | ecosystem: Engineered > Artificial ecosystem > Soil microcosm > Unclassified ...
GTGACCTACCGCGTCCAGAAAGACGCGCTCAACGGCATCGGTGCCGTCATTACCAAACTCGTTCAGGCCTTCGAATCCGCGGCCTCGATCCTCCGCGCCGCGTAATCCCTACATTCCGCTTTCCAGGGCCTTTATCCGCGATTCCATTTTCTTCTGCGGCATCATGTCTCCGGACGCTTCCGCCACCTGGATGCCCTGGCGGTAAATCTTTTTCGCCTTTTCCACGTCGCCCAGGCTTTCCAGCGCCTGCCCCAGGCCAAGGTAAGACGCCGTGTGTTTGGGGTCGACGTGCACGGCTTTTTCAAAAGTATCGAGAGCCTCGCGCTTCCTACCGCATTCCAGGTACACGGTCCCAAGACTGAAGTAGCCCAGCACGTCCGCCGGATCGAACTCGATGATCTTTTTGTAACGCTCGATCTGCGCGTCGTAATCGGCCTTGGGCATGACGGCCTTTTTCGATTTCAGTTCGGCTTTCCACGTCAGACGCCGGGCTTCGGCCTGCTCATGCTCGGCTTCGGCGATCATGCCCTTGGCCACGTAGCAGCGCGAGAGATTGGTGTGGGCCATGACAGTATCGGGATGACGCGAGATCCATTGTTTGAGGAGCGCGGCGGCATCGTCGTATTTCTGCTGGTTGTAGAGGATGACCGACAGTGCTTCGCAGGCATCTTCGTGGGAAGGGGAAAGCTCGAGGACGCGGCGCAGGCCGTTCAAGGCCTCTTCTTGACGGCCGTGCTTGTAATGTTCGAGAGCGTCCCGGTAAATTTGATCGGCGGAGGAATCCGGACTCATGGTCTCGGGAAGATCATGCGTCTTCGATGCCGAGTTTTTTCTTGCCTTCTTCGCTGATGCGTTCCGGCGTCCATGCCGGCTCAAAGACGACTTCGACTTCCACTTCGTCGGTCTTGCAGTCCTGCGCGATTTGCTGCCGGAGCTGGTTGGGGATCTGCTGGGCCGAAGGGCAGGATTGCGAAGTCAGGGACATCTTGACGAGGATGGCGCCGCTTTGAGCGTTTACATCGATGTCGTAAATCAGGCCGAGGTCCCAGACGTTGACCGGGATTTCGGGATCGAAACATTTCTTGCACGCGGCGATGACTTGGTCTTTGGTGGCGATCATGCGCTATTTTAGGCGTCTAACTCGTGGCCGTCAATGGGCTTGGTAAAACCGGTCCGGGGCGGCGGAGCTCATTTTTTTGTTTTTCTTTAAAGCGAAGCTCGTTAGAATGCGGGCCATGCATCCGTCCGAAAGTCCAAATAAAAGACGTCCCTTGCCCCTGGCCGTCGTGTATTCCCTTTATTCCTGGGGCATGATGTTTTTCGTCACGGTGGCCTTTTACCTGTTCGGCCTTATTTTTGTCCTGCCTTTCAGCATCCTGCTCGACAAAGGCAGCCGGAAAAAAATGCACGGCGTTTCCCGGCTTTGGGCAAAATGCCTGCTCAGTCTCAATCCCGGCCAGAGCCGGATCTTCGAAGGTCTGGAAAACCTGCAGCCCGGGACGCCCTATGTGATTGTGGGCAACCATCAAAGCATCGTGGATATTTTCGTGGTGCTCGCGGGTCTCGACACGCATTTCAAATTTCTCGCCAAGAGGGAGCTTTTCAGCATTCCTTTCCTCGGATGGCATCTGGGCCTGGCCGGTTATGTCCCGCTCGTGAGGGGAAACAAAGAAAGCGCGCGGCAGGCCGTTGCCGAGGCGCGCAGGCTGCTGCAGAATAAAATCGGCGTGCTTTTTTTCCCGGAAGGCACGCGATCTGAAGACGGGGAAATCAAAGAATTCAAGTCGGGAGCCTTCAAAGTCGCCTCCGATGAAAACGTTTCCATCCTGCCTGTCGTGATCGACGGCACCGGAAAGGTGATTCCCAAGCATTCCTGGCTGATGCGCGACTTGGTCCGGCTGCGCATGCGTGTCCTGAAGCCCGTGCCGCCGCCGTCGCGCGATCCCGCCGCCATCGAAAAAACGCGGCAGGAAGTCGAAGACCGGATGCGGGCGGAACTCGCGGCCATCCGGGCGGGAAAATAGCGATGAAGGTCCTCACGTGGAATACCTGGCAGGAGCGGGGGCCGTGGCAGGACCGGTGGGAATTCGCCCTCGGAGAACTCGCCGCTTTGGACGCGGACGTGATCGCGCTGCAGGAAGTCTTCAACCGCGCCTGGGCGGATGCAGTGCAGCGGCGCCTGAATTTTGCAGAATTGATTTATGGCGACGATGCGGCGGGCCTGGTTTTCCTTTCCCGCTATCCGGTTTCGCGCAGCGAATTGCGGACCTATGACACGCGCTCACCGTCCGAATCTTACCGGCGCTACGCGCTGCATGCCGAGATCCAATTGCCAGACGGGCCCGCGGCGTTTTTCAACACGCATCTTTCGTGGCTGCCGCACGATGACGCGGTGCGCGAGGCGCAGGCGCGTGAGCTGATGCGCTGGGCCGGGGAAAAGGCCGGGAAATTACCCGCGGTCGCGGCCGGAGATTTCAACTCTCCGCCGGTATCCGGCGCGATCGAGGAAATCCGGCGCCACGGCTTCGTCGATGTTTTTGGTTCTCTTTGCGCGGGCGAGCCGGGATTGACCTGGTGCAACCGTAATCCGTACACCCTGGAAGAATGCAACCGCGTATCCGGCGCGCTGCTGCCGGAACGCCGCATCGACTACGTTTTTTTCAAACCAGGAAAGGCGCGCGGCGCGCATCCTGCCGGCATCAAAATCGTTTTGGACCGGCCCGATGCGCGGGGTGTGTGGCCTTCAGACCATTTCGGTGTCCTTGCAACCCTGGACCTGCACGGAGCATGATCAAGCGCCTTCGAAGCCTTCAAAAAATCGCCGCCGGGATTTTTGTTTTTGCCGCGGCCGGCTGCGCGTCGCAAAGTTATCTCAAGACATCCGACGGCGTTTCGCTGGCCTACGAGTATCAGCCCGTGCCTTCACCCAAGGGCACCGCGCTTCTCGTGCACGGGCTTGGTACGAACCTTTCGGAATGGTACAATTTTAAGAAGTTTTTGAATGACAACGGGTGGTCCACGATGGCCCTTGACCTGCGCGGCCACGGCATGAGCACTTCCTGGAACGGCGAGGAGCTGGATTGGCGCAATTTCACGGGCGAAGGCCGGCTCAGCACGCTCCGCGATCTGGCCGCGGCCGTGGATTTTCTCCACCGGCCGGACAATCTCTGGCTCGTGGGCTCCAGCTTCGGCGCCTCGCTCAGCGTGCTGCACGCGGCGGAGGATCCCGCGGTCAGGGGGCTGGTGCTGTTTACGCCGGGGATCCGCATGGGGCCGGTTCCCACGGATCAGGCGGTCACGAAACTCACGCAGGCGCGCATCCTGATCGCGGCCGCGGAGGACGATGCCGGCGCGGTCGAAAACGCGAAGCAGCTTTATGAAAAAACGCCAGGCTCGAAAAAATTGCTGACCTACCCCAAAGGCGGCCACGGCTCGGAAATGCTGGACAACGTCAAAGGACTCAAAGAGGAAGTGCTGAAATGGATGAATCAAGAGGAAATGCCGAAAGCCTGAAAGGGCAGGCCCGCGATGCCAAGTCGTACCAGAGGATCAAAGAGAACCTCACGCTGATCCATCTTGTCTGGTCGCCGCTGCTGCTTGCGCTGGTTGCTTTCACGCCCGTAACTCGCTGGCTCGCGGGGGCTGCGTCCGGATTCACGGCCAACCGTTACGGCGAAGCGGCGCTTTATTATCTTTTCCTGTCGCTTGTTTTCTTTTTGGCGAATCTGCCGCTGGCTTATTACTCCGAGTTCACGATCGAGCACCGCTATGGCCTTTCTAATCAGACGTTCGGCGGATGGGTGGGGTTCACGATCAAGAAAACCGTCCTGACCACGCTGCTTTCAGTCGCGCTCGTCACCGGCCTGTATGTTTTCATCTGGAAATTTCCGGCGGCCTGGTGGGTGCTGGGCTGGGCGGCGTACGTGGTGCTGAGCGTCGTGATCGGCAAAGTCTTTCCGGTGCTGATCGTCCCGCTTTTCTATAAGTACGACAGGGTGCAGGACCAGGCGCTCCGCGGCCGCATCCTGGCGCTGACCGACCGCTATGGGCTGCCGATCGAAAACCTGTATTCTCTGAATCTGAGCAAGACCACGAAAAAGGCGAACGCGGCCTTCATGGGCATGGGAAAAGGCAAGCGCGTGGTCCTAAGCGACACGCTGATCGAGCATTTTTCCCCGGAAGAAATCGAGATTGTCGTGGCGCATGAGCTGGGCCATTACAAGCACAGGGACATCCTCAAGCAGGTGGCGCTTGGGAGCGTGAGCTCGCTCGCGATTTTTTATCTGGCCTTCCACACGCTGGAAGCGTCGTCGCGCGCGCTGGGCTTTGACGGCGCCGGGGACCTCCTGGCCCTGCCGCTTCTTTTCCTGATCTTCACGATTGCGGGAACCCTGCTCACGCCGGTGCAGAGCGTTTTTTCACGCTCCCTGGAACGCGCGGCGGACCGTTTCGCGCTCGAGGCGGTGAAGTCTGTGGACACTTTCATTTCCTGCATGGAGAAACTCGGCCGGGTGAATCTCGCGGACACAAGCCCGCACCCGGTGTACGAATGGTTTTTCTACGATCATCCCTCGATTCCGCGGAGAATCGAAATGGCGAGAAAGTGGAGCGCCGCTTCATGAAGATTTCCCGCCGCCTGCCGGCGGCCGCCCTGGGCGCCCTTGCCGCCGGGCTGTTGATCGCCCTGCCGCGCCTGGAAGCCGTGGAAAAAAAGTCCGCCGCGCAGACGGCGCTCGAAAAACGCCAGCGCGTGGAACTGCTCGGCTTTTTCCTGAAAGACCCGAAGGACGCGAAGCTGCCGCAAACGCCGCTGGCGATCGAGCTCTACAACCAGGGCGTCGAGCTTTACGAGCGCCACGAATATGACATGGCGCTTACCGCGTTCGAAGACTCGCTTAAATACGACCCCAACAACGCGCTGGCTTACGAACTGATGGGGGACATCCATTATTTCCAGCAGAAGCTGCCGGAGGCCAAAAAGGAATACCAGAAGGCCTTCGAGCTGCAGCCGCGGGATACGCTGAAGAAAAAGCTCGAGAAGCTGCGCGATGAGACGCTCGTGGAAAAGGACATGTCGTCCTACAATGAGCGGCATTTCATCATTAAATACCACGGGGAAGAAGACGCCTACGACGGCTTCCAGGTGCGCGAGCTTCTGCGGACGACGTACGAGGACCTTTCCAAAGATTTCGGCTACTACTTCAAACACAAGGTCGTGGTGCTCATGTACGACGAAGACGAATTCAAAAACCTGACCAAGCTCCCGCACTGGGCCGCCGGCGTCTACGACGGAAAGATCCGCATGCCCGCGTACAAGAAAGGCTTCAGCCCCAAGGAGCTGAAGGCGCTGACCGCGCATGAAATGACCCACGCCTTCGTGGCGGACATCAGCCAGTCGCGCGCGCCGGCCTGGATCAACGAGGGGCTTGCCGAATTCGAGGAAGACAAGGTGCAGAAAAATCCGCTTCTCATGTTCAAGTCCGCGGCCCACGGCGGCAAGCTCATTCCCATGGACCAGCTGCTCTCGCACGGCGGCGCGCTGTCCCTGCAGGACCCGGTCGCGATCAACCTTTTCTACGAACAGTCTTTTCAAGTCGTCAGCTACCTCATCAACCGCTACGGCATGTTCCGCGTCAAACAAGTCCTGGAAGAAATGGCGAAAGGCAAGAACAGCGATGAAGCGCTTCGCGAAGTCCTTCGCATCTCCACTTCCCGGCTGGAGCAGGAATGGAAAGAAACGCTTTGACCCCCGTGGAAGTTGCGGCCCTGCCTCGGGATTTTCCTTATGGCCTGCGTTTCAGCACGGACGATCCCGGCCTCGAGGCTTCGATTGCCCGGCACGGAGTGCTGTATCCGATCGTCCTGCACGCGGCATCCGGGCATGTGATCGCCGGCCATAAACGCCTGGCCGCGGCGCGCAAGGCAAACGTCCGGCAGGTTTCTGCGATGCTCGTGGAAGAAGATCTGGCGCCGCAGGAGCTTTATCTTCTGGCCGTCCTTTCCAACTGGAACCAGAATCTCTCGGACCTTGACCGCGGCTGCGCCGTTCTCCGCGCGCTGCGGGATTTTGGATTCACCGAAGACGCGGTGCGCGCCGAAGTCCTGCCCGCGCTCGGCATTGAATCCGGCGATCCCGTGCTCGCCGAAGCCAAAGCGCTTGCCGGCCTCGATCCCGCGATCCTCGAAGCGGTGAGCGCCGGTAAAATTCCTTTCCGCGGCGTTTCGTCTTTCCTCCGGTTCTCTCCCGCGGATCAAAAAGCGTTCGTGAAGTTAACAGGGGAGTCCCTGCGCTGGACCTCCGGCCAAATGACCCAGGCCCTGGAATGGCTGGCCGACCTGCTGAAAAGCGGGAAGAAGGGGCTCGAGGTTTACTGGCAGGAACCGGCGCTGCAAAAGGCCTTAGCCGGTCCCAAGAACGACTTGCGGGCCGCAGGCGAAAATCTCTTCCAGGCGATCAAGGAATTGCGTTTCCCGAGGCTGGCGGACTGCCGCGGCAAATTCGACCCGGCCGCTCGGGAAATTGAGCGCGCGTATCCGGGCCTGAAGCTGGAACCGCCGCCTTATTTCGAGGATGAGGGGCTGGTTCTCCGTGCCAAAGTCCGGGATGCGCGGGCCTTCGACGAATTGATGGAAGTCCTTAAAAAGAAAAGAAGTTCCGTTCACTCCTTGTTTGAAATCATGCTATAATACCCCCCATTTATCCGGACCTCATCCATCTACCTTAAGACCGACGGGCTTATGAAAAAAATTTTGGGGGGGATGCTGGCAGCCTGCATCATTGCGGGCGGTCTGGCTTTCGCCGAAGACATTCAGGTCACGTCCACGTTTGACAAGCGCTCCGCTCACGTGGGCGAGGAAATCCGTTTGAGCATCCGGATCGACGGCGCCACAGGCAACATCCAGGCGCCCCGCCTTCCTTCGTTCGAGGGCTTCGACACGTTCTACACCGGCCGCGCCTCCCACATCACGTTTGTGAACGGCCGTTCGAGTTCCACCGTGGAATTCAGTTACGTGCTCGTGCCGCGTACGGCAGGAAACTTCACGCTCAATCCCATCGACGTCACGGTCCAGGGCCGCGTTTTCCGGACCGAACCTATCACGATCGACGTGTCGCAGGGACAGGCGCCGCCGCAAATGGGCGCGCAGAACAATCCCATGCTGCAGCCGCTCAACGCGCCGCCGCCGTCCGCCCCGAGGAGTGCGCCGGTTTCCAATGCCGGGCCCCAAGCACCGATCCAGCCGCCCACGCCCACGACCGAAGGCGCGGACGACAACATCTTCGTCCAGGCCTGGGTCGACAAGAACAGCGTGTATCCCAATCAGCAGGTGCTGCTGACTTACTCGCTTTACACGCGCTACGACACGCGCTACGAAGGCTTCGAGCAGGAACCGGAAATCAGCGGCTTCTGGATCGAGGAATTTCCCATGGAGCGCGAAGTGGAAAGGGAAACTGTCACCGTGAACGGCAAGCGCTATGTGAAGGCCGATATCCGCAAGATCGCGCTTTTTCCGACGTCCGCGGCCGATTACACGGTGAAACCCGGCGTGATCCGCGCGTCCATCCGCCAGCAGCCGCAGCAGACCAGCATCTTCGACGATTTCTTCGACGACAGTTTTTTCAGCGGCGGCAGCTTTTTTGCGCGGCGCGAGAACCGGCTGCTCACGCCCCAGCCCATCCAGATCAAGGTGAAGCCGCTTCCCGAGCAGGGAAAGCCCGCGAGCTTTTCCGGCGCCGTGGGCGATTTCAAGATGACCGCGACGCTCGACAAGACTTCGGTGCAGCAGAACGAGCCCGTGACCATGACGCTCGTCCTGGAAGGCCAGGGCAATCTCGAGACCATGAACCGGCCCAACCTTCCGGAGTTTCCGGACTTCAAGGTCTACGACGGCGACGCGTCCACCCAGCTTTACAAAAGCGGCGTCGTGATCGGAGGCAAGAAAACCTTCGAAGTGGTGTTCATCCCGAAAAAAGCGGGCAGCATGACGATCCCGCCCGTGGAGTTCAGCTTCTTCAATCCGCAGGCCCAGCGCTACGTGCCCCTGAAGACGCCGGAATTCAAACTGGACGTCAAGCCTTCGGACAAGCCTTTCGAAATCCCGCGCGAATTGAGCAAACAGGACGTCTTCAAAAAGGACGTGAAGGCCGAAGGCCAGGACATCCGCTACATCCACGAACGCCTGCCGGACGAGCGGACGGAAACGATCGTGTCCGGACTTTACTATCTTATGCTCGGGCTCGACATTCTCATGGCGGCCTGGCTGATCCTGACGTTTCTACAGCACCGGACCGAGCGTATTTACGAAAAAGACAATGCGCTTCGCCGCCGGCGCCAGGCCAAGTCGCAGGCCCTGTCGAAGGCCGGGAAGCTGAGGCCGCTCATGAACGACGCCAAAGACGAAACCGGCCGCGTTTTTTTTCAGGAAGCGGACAAGGTGCTCACACAATACCTCGCCGACAAATTCAATCTGTCCGCGCTCGGAGGCACGCGCATGGAAGTGGAGCGCGAATTGGCCAAGAGGCTGGGCACGCAGGACCCGCTTTATAAAGAAATCATGGATCTCTACAATATCTTCGACGAATCGCGTTTCGGCATGGTCAAGGTGGACAAGGAAATCAAACACCGCGCCTTGGATGTCATCCGCAAGTCGGTCCAGAGGATGGAGAAAATATGCCGCTGAATGCTCCGCGCTTATTCAAGGCCCTTGCCGTGCTCGCGTTCGTTCTCGGCGCCCGCGCGCTGCCCGCGGCGGCGATGGCTTCCGACGACGTGATGCTTTTTGAGCGGGCGAACGAAGCCTTCCGGCAAAACCATTTCAAGGAAGCCGCGGACATGTACCGCAAGCTCCAGCATCAATATCCCACGGCCGCTGTTTTTTCCTACGACCTGGGCAACAGCCTTTTCAAGGACGGCGATCTGGGCGGCGCCATCCTGGCTTACGAAAGAGCCAAGCTCAAAGCGCCGCGAGACCCGGACGTGCGGCACAATCTGGATTACGCCAACAGCCTGCTCGAATACCACGTCGACGACAAGCGCAACTGGTACGTGAAAGCGGGAGAGGAAGTCCTGAATTATTTCCGGGAAAAAGAAACGAACCTTCTGTTGTTTGCCGCGGCTTTCCTGTTTCTTTCGAGTTGGATCTTTTCCCTGAATTACCGCCGCGGCGAGCCGTGGGGCTGGTTCCGGAAAACGCTGCTCGCATTTTTGTCCGTGGGCCTCGTGCTGGCCGGCGGAAAGAGCGTGGAAACCCACATGATGCGCGATGCGATCGTGACGGCCAAGGAAGCCGAGGTGCGCTTCGGGCCTTCGCTGGATTCTCAGGTCTCGTTCCGACTGGGGCAGGGGCTCAAGGCCTACGTCGTGGACACGCGCAAGGATTGGAGCCGCGTCCTTCTCGTGAATCTGGAAAGCGGATGGGTCCAGAACAAAGACATCGAAGAAGTCTCGAAACTTTCATAAAGGAAAATTTATGGCGTTAAAACAAAAAAAATTCGGCGCGGATGCGCAGGGATATTTCGGCGATTACGGCGGCCGCTACGTGCCTGAGACGCTGGTGAAAGCGCTCGAAGAGCTCAAGGCCGCGTATGCGGAACTGAAAAAAGACAAAGCGTACCAGCGCGATCTGACGTATTACTTCAACCATTACGCCGGACGTCCCACGCCGGTTTACGAGGCCCGGAATCTGACACGTCACTTCGGCCGCGCCCGCATTTTTTTCAAGCGGGAAGATCTTTGCCACACAGGGGCGCACAAGATCAACAATACGATTGGGCAGGGGCTGCTGGCTTTGAAACTTGGCAAAAAACGCATTGTCGCGGAAACGGGCGCAGGACAGCATGGGGTCGCCACGGCGACCGCTTGCCGCGTCTTCGGCCTGAAATGCGTCGTGTACATGGGCGCGCTCGACGTGGAACGCCAGGCGCTGAACGTTTATAAAATGAAATTGCTCGGCGCGGAAGTCGTGCCCGTGCATTCCGGTTCCAAGACGCTCAAAGACGCGACCAACGAAGCCATCCGCGACTGGGTGACGAACGTGGACACGACCCATTATCTCTTAGGCTCGGCGGTGGGCCCGCATCCGTATCCTTCCATGGTCCGCGATTTCCAGTCTGTCATCGGCAAAGAGACGCGCGCTTATTTTTTGAAAGAACACAAGAAGCTCCCGGATTATCTCGTGGCCTGCGTGGGCGGCGGCAGCAACGCCATCGGATTTTTTCACGCGTTTCTCGGCGACCGCCGGGTGAAGATCATCGGCGTCGAGGCTTCGGGACAGGGCCTGAACACGCCTTATCACGCGGCCTCCATGACCAAGGGCCGCCCCGGGATTCTGCACGGCATGAAAAGTTACCTGCTGCAGGACAAGGACGGCCAGGTCCAGCTTGCGCATTCCATTTCCGCAGGGCTTGATTATCCGTCCGTGGGTCCGCAGCATTCGTTCCTGAAAGACTCGGGCCGCGTGACTTACGAAACCGCGACCGACAAAGACGCGCTGGAAGGGTTCCAGCTTCTCACGCTCACCGAAGGCATTATGCCCGCGCTCGAGCCGTCGCATGCGATCGGCTTTCTCAAGCGGCTCATGCCGAAAACCAAAAAGAACCAGCGCGTCGTGGTCTGCCTTTCCGGACGGGGAGACAAGGACATCGATACCGTGAAAAAACTTTTGCACGGCGGAAATTCGAATTCCGGGGGGCATCACTAATGAAAAACAGGATGCTTCCGCTGGCGCGCGCCAAAGCTCGCCGGAAAAAAATATTCTGCGCCTTTTTGACGCTGGGCTATCCGAGCCTCGCCAAAACCGAGGCGTTGGTCAAAGACTTCGAGAAAGCCGGAGTCGACATCCTGGAGCTGGGCTTTCCCTTTTCGGACCCCATGGCCGACGGGCCCACGATCCAGTTTTCTTCGGAAGAGGCGCTCAAGCACGGCGTGCGCTTGGAAGACGCGTTCGAGCTCGTCCGCAAGCTGCGCAAAGACAAAGTCTCCCTCCCGATCATTTTCTTTTCGTATTACAACCCGATCTTCAGCCAGGGCACGAAGACTTTTCTGAAAAAGGCCAAAAGCGCGGGCTTTGACGGGGTCATCATCCCGGACCTTCCGCCGGACGCGGAAGCGGATTTTCACCGCCAGGCCGCGCGCGCGGGCTTGGCCGAAATTTTTCTCGTGACGCCGACGACGAGCCCCGAACGCTCGCTGCGCATCGCGAAGCAGTCGCGGGGTTTCATTTATTACGTTTCGCTCAAAGGCGTGACCGGCGCGCGGAAAAGCCTCCCGGCCGACATCCGCGGGCACGTGACGAAAATCCGCCGCAAAGAAAAAAAGCCTGTGCTCATCGGGTTTGGAGTTTCCGGCCCCGAGCAGGCGAAGTCGCTGGCCGCGTTCAGCGACGGCGTGATCGTGGGCAGCGCCATCATCGACGCGATCCGCCACTCGGGGGGGCGCACGGAACCGGCGACCGTCCTCGTGGCGAAAATGATCCGCGCCATCAGGTCCTGAGATGGCCGTCTTCCTCGGACTGGATCTGGGGACAAAGCGTGCCGGCGTGGCCGTCACGGACGAAGCCGGCATCATGGCCCTGCCGCTCAAGACGATCGAGGTGCGCGGCCGCGGCCAGCTGCTTGCCGAATTGAAAGAGCTGGTACGCCAATACCGCGCCTCAGAAATCGTCGTGGGCCTGCCCAAGACGCTGAAAGGCGAGATCGGCATTGCCGCGCAAAAGATTATCGAAGAAGTCGAGTGGCTCAAAACCGGGCTCGACGTGCCGCTGGTGCTTTGGGACGAACGTATGAGTTCCGCGGAAGTGGAGCGCCTCTTGCGGGACGAAGACGTGAATCCCGCGCGGCGTAAGGAAGTGCGGGACCAGCTGGCCGCGCAAAGGATCCTTCAGAATTATCTGGATGCCAAGCGGAGTTCTCCTTCATGAAGTATGAACTGGACTACCGTCAGACGCGGCTTGCGAACGGCCTGAAAGTGGTTACCGTTTCCATGCCCGGCCGCCAGTCGGTTTCGCTGGGCGTGTGGATCCGCGCCGGCTCGCGGCATGAAGCCCCGAAAACGGCGGGTATTTCGCACGTGCTGGAGCATATGCTTTTCAAAGGCACGCGGCGCCGCTCGGCCCGGCGCATCAAAGAGGAAGTGGAGGGCAACGGCGGCGTGCTGAATGCCTTTACGGCCGAAGAGTGCACCTGTTATTTCGCGAAGATCATGAAGGGCCGCCAGGGCAAGGCCATGGATGTCCTCGCGGACATGGTGAAGAACGCCGTGGTTCCGCCGCGGGAGCTGGAAAAAGAAAAGGCCGTGATCATCGACGAGATCAAGATGATCAAGGACGTGCCCGGCGAGCACATCGAAGACGTGATGGGCGAGATGCTGTGGCCCGGCCATCCGCTTGGCAGGCCGATCTCGGGCTCGGAAGAAAGCGTGGGCGCGCTGAAGCGCGGCCAGATTCTCGAGTACAAAGCGCGGCATTACCACCCCGCGGGCATCGTGGTTTCCGCGGCTGGGCCGGTGTCGCACGCGGAAGTGCTGGAATTCGCGAAGCGCCATTTTCCGGCGGGAAACGGGAAGCCGGCGCCGCAGCCTGTTCCCGCGGATGCGGCGCAGAAACAGCCTAAAGCGGTTTTTCTCGGCAAAAAATCCGAGCAGACGCATTTCATGATCGGGATGCACGGATTTTCGCGTTATCATCCGGACCGCTACAAGCTGGCGCTGCTTAGCCTGGTCCTCGGCGGCAATATGTCCAGCCGCTTGTTCGAGGAGCTGCGGGAAAAACGCGGCTTGGCCTACGACATCCGCGCGAGTGCCGCGTTTTACGAGGAAACCGGCTCGTTTGTAATCGCAGCGGGCGTTGAGCCGAAAAAGGCCTGGCAGGCTTTATCGCAGGTCATGAAGGAATTGTCGAAGCTGCGCAAAACGCCGGTGGGACGCGGGGAATTACGGCGCGCCAAAGATTATTTCATGAGCCAGTTTTACCTGTCGCTGGAGGATACGCTGGAAGCCATGCTGTGGGTCGGCGAGGCCTCGGTCTATCGCGACCATGTGCCTTCTCCGGAAGCGATATGCAGGGAAATCGAAAGCGTTACCGCGGACGAGCTCCGGCAAACCGCGGCCGGGCTTTTTCAGACGCCGCGCCTCAATCTGGCGCTGATCGGTCCGGTCACGGCGCGGGACAAAGCGCGGCTTCGCCGGGCCTTGAGCCTGGAAAACGGATAAGGAGAATTGCATGAACGAAAAGCCATGGATCGCGCCCAGCATTCTTTCCGCGGATTTTGCCCGCCTCGGCGAGGAAGTCCGGGACGTTGAAAAGGCCGGGTGCGACTGGATCCACGTGGACGTCATGGACGGGCATTTCGTACCGAACCTCACGATCGGACCGCCGGTCGTGAAGGCGCTCCGCAAGGTGACGAAGCTTCCGCTCGACGTGCATCTCATGATCGATGAGCCTCTGCGCTACATCGAAGACTTCTGCAAGGCCGGTTCGGACTGGGTGACGATTCACGTCGAAGCCACGCAAAAGGCCAAAGAGACGCTCGACGCGATCCAGGCCCGGGGTGCCAAACGCGGCATGTCTCTGCGGCCGAAAACGCCGGTTGAGGCGCTCGAGCCGTATCTGAAGGAACTGGATCTCATCCTGATCATGAGCGTAGAGCCGGGATTCGGCGGCCAGTCGTTCATGCCGGAAATGATGGATAAAGTGCGCTGGCTCAGGCCGCGCTTCAAAGGGCTGATCTCGGTCGACGGCGGCGTGAAAGCGGACAATTCGCGCATGGTGCGCGAAGCCGGCGCGGACATTCTCGTCGCAGGCACGGCTGTGTTCGGCTTTCCCGACCGCGGCGACGCCATCAAGAAACTGAGGGTTGCTTAAGATTATGGATTCTAAGAAGATTCGCAATTTTTCGATCATTGCTCACATCGACCACGGCAAATCCACGCTGGCCGACCGGCTGCTTTTGGCCACCGGCGCCATCTCCCAGCGCGAATTCCGCGACCAGATCCTGGATGACATGGAGCTCGAGCGCGAGCGCGGCATCACGATCAAGGCGCGCGCGGTCCGCATCAAACACGGCGAGTACATGCTGAACCTGATCGACACGCCGGGGCACATCGACTTCACGTACGAAGTCTCGAAAAGCCTCGCTGCCTGCGAGGGCGTGCTGCTGCTCGTCGACGCGGGGCAGGGGATTCAGGCGCAGACGGTCACGAACCTTTATCTCGCGATGGAACGCGACCTCGCCATCATCCCGGTCATCACGAAAATCGACCTTCCCACCGCGGAACCGGAAAAAGTCAAAAAAGAAGTCATGGACTTTCTCGCCGTGCCGGAGGAAGAAATCATCCTGTGCAGCGCGAAAACCGGCGAGGGCGCGGACCAGGTGCTCCAGGCCATCGTCGACCGCATTCCTGCGCCCAAGGGCAGTAAGGATGCGCCGCTCAAGGCGCTTATTTTCGATTCCAAATACGACGTGTACCAGGGCGTGGTCGCTTACATCCGCATCATGGACGGACGGATCACGAAGGAAGACAAATACCTGATGATGCAGACCGGCGCGACTTACGATGTGGAACAGCTCGGCATCCTTAACCCGCATCCGGAGCCGGTGACCGAGATAGCGGTCGGGGAAGTCGGTTACATCTGCGGGAACATCCGCGACATTTCGGAAGTGAAGATCGGCGATACGATCACGCTTGTCAGCGCGCCGGCCTCCGAGCCGCTGGAAGGCTACAAAGAGGTCAAACCCATGGTGTTTTGCGGCCTTTATCCGATCAATCCCGCGGATTTTGTTCCACTGCGCGAGGCGCTCGGAAAATTGCGGCTGAATGACTCTTCTATTATATATGAGCCCGAATCTTCGGCTTCCCTGGGTAATGGCTTCCGCTGCGGCTTCCTCGGTTTGCTTCATATGGATATCGCCAAAGAAAGGCTGGAACGGGAATTCAATCTGGATCTCATCGTGACCGCGCCGAACGTCCTGTACCGCGTGACCTGCACGAACGGAAAAGTGATCGAGCTGGAAAATCCCACGAAGCTGCCGTCGCCGCAGGAAATCGTGAAAGTCGAAGAGCCCTTCATCCGCGCCAACATTATTATTCCTGTTGCCAACATCGGCATCATCATGCAATTATGCCAGGACCGGCGCGGAATTTATAAGAGCACGGAATATCTGGACCAGACGCGTGTCATGCTCATCTACGAAATTCCTTTTGCCGAAGTCGTCATGGATTTTTATGATAAAATCAAATCTGCGACGTCGGGCTACGGCTCGCTGAATTATGATTTCATCAAGCCGCAGGAATCCAAGCTGGTGAAGCTCGACATCTTGATCAATGACGAGCCCGTGGACGCGCTTTCGAGCATCGTGGTCCGGGAAAGGGCCTACCAGCGCGGGAAGATACTGGCCGAGAAATTGAAGGAAGTGATCCCAAGGCAGCTCTTCGAGGTCGTGATCCAGGCCGCAGTCGGCAGCAAGATCATCGCGCGCGAATCGATTGGGCCGCTGAAAAAGAATGTGACCAGCAAGTGCTATGGCGGCGACATCACACGCAAGCGCAAGCTCTGGGAAAAACAAAAGGAAGGCAAGAAGCGGATGAAGAAGGTGGGGCGGATTGATCTGCCTCAGGAAGCCTTTATCACCGTCCTCAAGGTGGACACATGATCATTTGGATTGCTCTGGCGGCCCTGGGTCTTCTCATCCTTTACCGCCACAAACTCGCCGAAGAATGGCGCGGTTTCCAGACGCGCCGGCGAGAATGGCTTTTCGACAAATGGAAGAATTGGGGCGAGCCGTTCCTGGTTGCCGCGGTGCTCGCCGTCCTGATCCGCACGTTCCTGCTCGGTCCCTACAAGATCCCCACGGGATCCATGATTCCCACATTCCTTGTGGGTGACCGCATTTTCGTCGACAAGATCAGCTACCGGTTCCGTCCTCCGGAACGCGGCGACATCATTGTCTTCAAGTACCCGCTCGACAAAAAGAAAGACTTTGTCAAACGGCTCGTCGGACTGCCTGGCGAAGCGGTGGAGATCAAGGACGGCAAGATCGTCATCAACGGCAAGGTCCTCGACGACAAGGTCTTCACCAAGAATTATTATTACAATGTCAAGGAAGGCCGGCTCGGGCTCGAAAACGAAGTCATCCGCGTTCCCGAAGACAGTTATTTCGTCCTGGGCGACAACTCCGCGCATTCCGCGGACAGCCGGAGCTGGGGATTTGTCCCCCGCAACAATCTCGTCGGAAAAGCTTTTCTGATCTGGTGGCCCCCCCAGCGGATCAAAAAAGCGGAATAGCCTTCTCGATCCTTCATTTTTTAAGGCGACCGGCCGAATCTTTACTGGAAGAAATCGGTACGAAACGTCTTTCCTGAATCCTCCAAAAAGAAAACGATCCATGACCGAATCGAAATTATTTCTCTGGGGCGCCGCGACTTCCTCCCACCAGGTGGAAGGCAACAACCGGAACAACGACTGGTGGGCCTTTGAAAAAGCGGGCCGCGTGCGGACCTGCTCGGAACTCGCGTGCAACCAATACGAGCTGTACCGCAAAGACATCGAGATGATCGCCAAGCTCGGGCATAATGCCCACCGCTTTTCCATCGAATGGAGCCGCATCGAACCGGAAGAAGGCCGCTGGGATGAAAGCGCCTTCCACCACTATGAAGACATGATCCTCGAGATGCGTCGTTTCGGGATCGAACCGGTCGTGACGCTCCACCACTTCACCAACCCGATATGGCTCGCGGAGAAGGGCGGCTGGCTTTCTCCGGAAAGTCCCCGTTATTTCAAAAGATACGCCCGCAAAGTGGCCGAAGTCCTGGGCCGCCACGTGACTTACTGGAACACCATCAACGAGCCGGTGGTTTACCTTTTTCATGGGTATTGCACGGGACTGTGGCCCCCGGGAAAAAAAACTTTTCCGGACGCGGTCAAAGTTTTCCGCCATTTGCTCCAGGGGCACGTCGGCGCTTACGAGGCCATGCAGCAGCACTACGAAGAAGCGCTGGGGACCCGGGCCATGATTTCCATCGCCAAGCATTTGTCTGATTTCACTCCCTGCAATCCTTTGAGCGTGAAAGACCGGTGGTTTACGTTTTTGCGCGACTGGTTTTTCAACCATCTTTTTTTGCAGGCGCTGACAAATGGCTTCCTGTTTTTCCCCGGGCTTTTCTGCGAATTCATTTCGTCACGGAGCACGTTGGACTACATCGGCGTGAATTATTACACGCGCCATTTCGTCAGGGCGGGCGGGGACGCACCCACGCCGCTGGGTTCAGATTGCAATGAAAAGCATCATCCGGGCGAATCCAAGGAAATCAATGCCATGGGCTGGGAAGTCTATCCCGAGGGATTTTACCGCATTCTCATGAGCCTGAAGCAGTACGGGCTTCCGGTTCTGGTTTGCGAAAACGGCATCTGCGCGCACGAGGACGAACAGCGCCAGGCGTTCATCAAATCCCATTTGGGCGCGCTGGAACGGGCGGGCAAGGACGGATTGGACGTCATGGGCTTTTTCTACTGGTCGCTTCTGGATAATTTCGAATGGGCAGACGGATTCAAGCCCCGTTTTGGCCTCGTCGAAGTCGATTACGCTACCCAGGCAAGAAAAGTGCGGCAAAGCGCTCATGTCCTGGCGGAATTGTGCCGTAACATAAAGGCGTTCTAATCATTCCTACTGGGAGGCCTTATGTTTCAAGCAGACTTATTTAAAATTCCGGCATCGGTATCCACGATAACCCCTGTTACACGTCCGGCATTCCTCGAAAAATACCGGTTCACCATCCGCCTGGACCAGGCACTCATCGTCATGATCGCCATGCTGGTGTTCAGCTCGGTCGTTTTCTGCATGGGCGTGGAAAAAGGGAAGCAGTTCGCGGGGCGTGAGATCCACCCTCGGTATGCTGAGCCCGCCAAGACGGTGCTTCCGGAAGGGCAGCAGACCGTTATTATCGACGCCACGCAAATTCCGAATCCTCCGGCCGCCGTCGTGACGGCTGCGCCGGCCATCGAAGCGTCTGCTCCCACTGCCAAAGCCGAACCCGAAGCTCCGACGGCCGCCGTTGCCGAAGCTGCGCCTGCGGCAGCCGCTTCCGCGCCGGCCGCAAAGCCCGATGGCAAATACACGATTCAGGTCGTCACCTATAAAAGCCAGTCCCAGGCGCAAAAGCATATCGAAAAGCTGGCCACCAAAGGCTACCAGGGATTTGTCATTCCCAGCGGCAAGAGCCTGCAAGTCTGCGTGAATGCTTTCGAGAGCCGGTCCGCGGCAACCTCTCTGCTCAAAAATTTAAAGGTGCAAAACCTGGTCCCTCAGGACGCGTACGTCCGGAACATGCCGCATTGATCTCCGGCCGTCCTTAGCCGGTTCGTCACTAGCAATTTCACTCTTTAGCGTCAAATGACCCCATCCGGAGTAACTTTCGAGAGCCGGGAAGACGGTTTGGGAGTATCAATTTCATCTAGCCAAAGGTGCAGGGATTGAGTATAATCCTCGATATTTCAGAGGGATGCGAAGTCCCGGGCGGTTCCCGATTTGCGGCCGAGCCGCGGAAATGCCAACCCGTACTCATGGCTGCTATTAGCCAAATTTTTTAGTCTAAGGAGAGTTCATGTCACAGCATCCGAGTCTTAAAGTCGACAGCGTCGGCGTCAAGCACCGCAACGTGCTGAAGAAATACGAGCGCATCAAAAAAATGGAAGCGGACGGAAAATGGAGCGGAGAGGCTTCCGTTTACGGCCTGCCAAAGTACAAATCCATCAAGATTAAAGTGAAGAAATCTGCCGGCGGTCCGAAAGAAGCTGCCGCGGGTGAGAAGGGTGCTGCGCCTGCTGCCGGAGCCCCTGCTGAAAAAGCCAAAGCCGCCGCGCCGGCCGAAAAAGCCAAGAAATAATATGAGCCAACCGGTCAGCATTCGGCGTTTTCGCGAAGATGACAAGGAAGCGATTAAAGGCCTGATCACCGCCATCATGGCGCGCGAGTTTAAGGAAGATCAGGGCGCGTATCCGATCACGGATATCGAGCAGATCGAAAAGGCCTACGGCAATATCGGCGATATTTTTTTCATTGCCGAAGACGGCAACAAAGTCATCGGCACGGTCGCCATCAAAAAAGAAGACGAACGCATCGCGCTTCTCCGGCGCCTTTTCGTTTCGTTGGATTACCGCAAGAAGCAGATCGGGCAGAAGCTCCTCGAGCGCGCTTTGAAATTTTGCCAGGAAGTGGGCTATCAGGAACTCGTCTTCAAGACGACGTCGCGCATGCAGGGCGCTATTCTCCTTTGCCAAAAGAAGGGTTTCGTGCAGCGCGCCAAGATTCAACTGGGGGACATCGAGCTTCTCAAGTTTACCCTTTCCTTGAGGGACGGCCATAAATCAGGGGAATCTTTCTAAAAGGACGGTCTTTCTTTATGGGGTTGTTCAATAAGGGCAAGAAAAGCAACGGCAGTTTACGCACTTTAAGCGAGAACGACATTCAGAAAAAGCTCTACGGGGAACTTCGCCCGCCGATGCTGCCGTCCACACCGCCTCAAAACAAACCCATGCAACGGCTTGGGTTTTCCCAGAAAAGCGCGACGTTAGAACAGCCTTCCAAAGATCTTTTTTCAGGGCCGGCTCCGCAGACTCAAAGGCCGGAAAATAAAGAGCCGAAGGGCGATCACAACCGCATGGCCCGCCTTGAAGAGCTCGCAGAAGCGGAAAAATCCAAGCAGCAAAAGGCGGCGAATAAGCCGCAGTCCTCAAAGCCGCCTTTCAAAATGCCTTCGATCCCTCAATCCTTTTGGACTAATCTCTCGGCGTTCGCGCTATCCGTCGGAAAATTTCTTTTGAAAGCGGCCATCGTCCTTTTCACGTCGCTGTGGAAGGTGGTCAAACTCGTCGACTTTCGCCGTCCCGCCATACGGCGTGCGTTTTTTGGCGTCGTCGGCGCAGCCCTGCTGATTTCTGTTTTCGCCGGAATTCATGTGCTGAATGTGAATCGTGAAAGAGCCATGAAAAACCCGGGAAAGACCGTTACGAAACAGGCTGCAAAGCCCGCCAAGGCTTCCCGCGCAGAGCGCGCCCGCGGGGAAGAAGAACGCTCTTCCGCACAGGAAACGCCCGCGCCCGCCGCAGCTCCTGCGGTGGAAAATGCCGCGCAGGCTGAGCCGAATGCTCCGAAAGCCGAGGCTGAAACAGGCAAGCGCTACGTCGTGCAAGTCGCCACATATGCGACGGCACAAGATGCGGAACGCGTTGTTCAGGATATTAAAGACAGCGGCGCCCCGGCATTTGTCAAAGCCCTTTCGAGCCGCAGCGGCCGCGTCTATCATTCGGTTTTTTTGGGAAGGTTTTCCGACGCGGACGAGGCTCAGACCTATTTGGAAAAATTCCGGAAAGGCAATGCCTCGAAATCATTCCAGGATGCTTTTGTCAGGACCCTGGATTAAAAGCCTTTTGAGAGGACCCGGCGCTCATGTGGGACGGCTTTGATCAAAGAAAATTTCCCCGGATGAATTTGCATTGCGAAATTCAAATTCGTTCCGACGAAGAGGGCGTTCCTCTCAGCTCCATGACGGAGAACGTGGGCGTCGGCGGCGTTGCGGTGATCCTTAACCGTTCGCTGGAACGTTTCAGCCGCTGCATGGTCCGCCTTGATCTCGGGAGCAAAAAAGAAGTCATCGAGTGTAAGGGGAAGGTTGTCTGGATCGTTCCGGTAGGCAACTCGCGTAACCGCAAGGTTCGCTATGATGTCGGCATTGAGTTCGAAGACATGGACACCGACAACCAGAATCTCCTGAAAAAACAGATCGAATCCTTCGCCAAGAAAAACGTTCCGTAAAGCTCCGCTATGCCTTCGCAGTTTTCCTTCGATATTGTTTCCTCGGTTGACTTCCAAGAGGTCGACAATGCCGTCAATCAGGCCGTCAAAGAGCTCCGTAACCGGTTCGATTTCCGGGGCAGCAAGAGTACCATTGAGTTTTTGAAGGTTGAAAAAAAAATCCGCCTGATCGCCGATGACGATTTGAAATTAAAAAACCTCCAGGACATTTTGAAGACCCGCATGGCGGCACGCCGGATCTCTGTGAAAGCCCTGCAATTCCAAGAACCCGAAAAAGCTTTCGAGGGCACCCTGAGGCAGGAAGCGACTATCGTAAACGGTATCCCGCAGGACAAAGCAAAAATCATCATCAAGAAGATCAAAGACGGCAACTACAAGGTGCAGGCGAGCATCCAGGGAGAAGAAATCCGGGTAACCTCCAAAAGCAAAGACGAATTACAGGCTGTTATTCATAGCTTATCCACGGACACCGCTGACATTCCGTTGCAATTTACGAATTTTAGATGATTTCTGGAAACTCTTTCCCCGCTCTGTAAGTCCCTTCCATTCTTCGAGTTAAAGCTCCAAGATTTTTTTTTGGTGCTCTTGTAAACGAAAAATTCATGTGTTATATTTGGATTGATTTTGGAAACGCTATTCGTAAGCCCAGTTTTTTTAACGACTTATAAAAGTCTATCTCGATCAAATGGAGAACCTCAGGATGACAAACAACAAGGAGGAGCTCATGGAAAAAGAGCGGAGAAAATTTAAAAGATTCGATGCTTACATGAGCGTTAAATTCAAAACTCCCGGCAGCGAAGAAGTTCAGGGCATCAGCTTAAGCAAAGACCTGTCCCGCGAGGGAATCAAGATGAATTCCAATGTCCATCTCAAACAGGGGACTCTGGTAGACCTGGAAATCGACATTCCGGATGATCCCAAGCCGGTCCGTACCTCCGGAACGGTGATGTGGTCCTGCCCGGCAGAAGGCCGTAATCAGGGCTATGATCAGGGCGTCCGCTTCCTGATGATGGATCCCGTGGATAAGTTCCGCGTTCTGGACTATGCTTACAATCACTGGCTTGAAACCAAGGTCAATGATTTCAATGATCCAGAGGAAGTTCCCGGCATAAGCTAAGATTCCGCTTGCCTTAGATCCCGTACCATTCCGGACTCATCCTTGGGTCCCGTCTTCCCCGCGGCTATCTTCCTCATTGGCGTTCAATCCAATCCTCTTAACAGCCGATAATAGAGGCCTATGGGATTTTTTCAATTCGGGCGCAAAATGGACATTGGGCTGGAGATTTCCTTAGAGGATATCCCCATCTTTTCGTCCCTCACACCAGCAGAACAAAAAATCATCGAAAAAAAAGCGCGCCTTCTGGAATACAAGAGGGGCGATATCGTTTATGAAGAGGGAACCGAAGCGGATGCCTTCTATGTTGTGAGCGCCGGCCGGTTTCGTCTTTTCAACCGCCCCAGGGGCGACCGTCCCGAACAGACGCTCCTCAATTTTTACCGCGGGGACCACTTCGGAGAAACCTCGCTTCTGACCGGGCGTCCGCACAGCGCCACTGTCGAAGCCAAAAGCGACGGTCTGATCCTCAAGCTGGAAAAAAAAGACTTTCTCAGGCTGGTCAACGAAATGCCCGCGATTTCGCTGCATCTCAACCGGTCTTTGGGACATCGTCTGACCATGAGCGCGGGGGGAACTCGACGGCGCGAAGTCAAAATTTCCGCGCTTTATGCGAAAGGCAGGAATTCCCAGGACGGCCATCTGTGGTTTGACTTTGCCCGCAATCTCATGGAGGTGGGCCGCGGCGACGTGGTGCTCATCGATTTTGTTTCGCCGGTTTCTCCCTTAGTTTCGGAACAGCTGAAAAAGGGAAACATTCCGGCCTATCAGCTCTCTACGATGGAGCCTTCCCGGGAATCGGACCTCCGGAATTTTCTGATCCCGCATCCGTCCGGATTTCACTACCTGCATGTCGGCTTTGAAAATGCGGGAGACCGGGAGGAGAAAAGGCTTTCCGCGCTTCTCAGCTCGCTCACTGCGCGCTATGACCATCTATTGCTGCAGCTTCCCTGGGACAACACGCACCTTTCTTTCCGCGCGCTCAAACAATCCGACGAGATCTACCTTTATTCAAGGCCGGAAGTTCAGGACCTCGTGGAAACTTCCCGGCTCGTGGGGGAATTCGAAAAGGCCTTCGGATTCAGCCGCAGCGAAATCAAGGTTCTGGTTCCCGAAGATGACAACGGAAACAGGGAAATTACTTTTGAAGAAAAGGAAAGACTTCTGGGGCAGCGCATTTTTTCTCTGGTGCCGGACCGCCATCGTCAAGCCGACCGTTATGATGCCAATCTGCGTTATCTCGCCAAGGAGCTTTCTGGCAATCTGACCGGGCTGGCCCTGGGAAGCGGCGCGGCCTACGGTCTGGCGCATATCGGAGTCTTGCGCGTGCTCGAACAGGAGAACATTCAAATCGACGTGGTGGCGGGATCGAGCATCGGCGCGCTTGTCGGTGCGATCTGGGCGGCCGGATACAATGCGGATCAGCTCGAAGAATTTGCTTTCGGCATCGACAAGAAAACGGCCTTTTTCAAAATCTTCGGGTTTGCGGATTTGTCGATCGCTCATCATGGCTTTTTCAAAGGACAGAAGCTGCACCATTTTTTGGCGCCCTATCTGGGCGACAAGACGTTTCAGGACCTCAAAATTCCGCTGCGGGTCACGGCAACGAACTTATTTACGGCTGAAGAAGTCATTTTCCGGGCGGGCAAAGTCACGGATGCGATCCGCGCCAGCGTTTCGATTCCCGGCATCTTCAGGCCGTTCCAGCACGAAGGCCAGCTTTTGATCGACGGTGGGGTGATCGACCCGTTACCCGTGCGCGTTTTGAGCAAATTAGGCGTCAAAAAAATCATCGGCGTGAACGTGCTGCCCAGCCCGATGGATTGGGCGGAAAAGCACAAAATTCAGCAGGAAAAGTACCGCAAGCGCATGGAGATGGTGGCCAATAAGAATTTCTGGGACAAAGCGGTTACTAACCAGGTCGACCGCTTTCACAAACGCTATTCCGATAACATTTTCAACGTCATCATGAATACGATCCAATTCATGGAATTCGAGATGGCTGAAGTCTGGGGCAAGAAGGCGGACATCCTCCTGCATCCCATGGTTCCGGATGCTCACTGGGCCCAGTTCTATTATCCTCAGAAATTCATCAAGGCCGGGGAAGAAGTGGCGCGTGCGCAAATTAATGAAATTAAACAACTTTTGGCTGAATGATGATAGTTTTGGCTCCTTTTTGATGGTTGGATGACAAATTTAAGTTTCCATGCTAGTATTTGAGTGCACAGCTCTTAATCCTTAAGATAAAAGGCCGATAACTTTTAGCAACATCTGCGGCCCCCGTTTCATGACGCGGGGAATAGGCTCGAAAGGGGAAATATGCTTCACCGGCAGTTCCTTGTTGTAACTCTCTCGGTGTGTTTGAGTTTGGGTTTTACTTTCGGGAAAAAACAGGAAAAGCAGAAATCCGATTCCCTGTCCCAGTCTTCCAGCAGCCTTTCGATGCCTTCCGATGATGCCGAATTGACCCGCCCGAATGTTTTGGAGATGACGACCGAAGACATGAAACAGCAGGTTACATCCGACGATTTCCAACTTCCGGATGCCGTGGCCGAGGACGAAGCACCGCGGTCGGCTCCTGATAAAATGAAGGCCGCGCCGAAAGGCGTCACCGAATCGCAGAAAGCGGCCGCTCTTCCGCCGGCATCCGTCAATGCAGCTCCCGCGTCGGGAGGAGGGGGAGGGGGAAGCAATGTTTTCCGCGACCTCCAGGTGATCCGGATTCAAAAGCAGATCAGCGAAATCATCCGCGCGAATGAGAAAATCAAGCAAGCCCGCCAAGCGCAAATTGCCCAAATCGAACAAATAACAGACCAGGCTAAGATCCACCGCAAATTACTCGAGGAGATCCAAGAAAAGAAGAAGGACGCGGGTGAGGTCAAATCTGAGGATGTGGATGAGATTCTGCGGCAGGAAAAAATGCGTCTGATCGGACAAGAAACCGAAAAGAACAAGGCAACCGTCGATTCGTTCGACCAGGGCCCCTCCGAAGAATCTCAGGATCAAGAACAGCCCCTTTAGCCCCGCCAGTCCGCGGCCAGCAACAGTATCTTCCGGAGGTCCGATGGACAATCAGGAGTTGTCATCCAACCTGGTCCAGCTTTACCTCGCGCGGGTGGACCGGTTCCGGGACAGAAAAGCGCTCTTCTATAAGACCCGTCCCTCAGGCGATTACGTGGGCTGGACCTGGAAGGAATGGGCTGCCAAAGTCGAGGCGGCGGCCTTCGCGCTTCATGCGGCCAGCGTGCGCCGAGGGGACCGCGTCGGAATCCTTTCCGAAAACCGGCCTGAATGGACTGTCGCCGATCTCGGTATTTTGTCGCTTGGAGCCGTCACGGTTCCCATTTATCCCACCTCCTCCTGCAAAGACATCCGTTACATCCTGGAAAATGCCGGTATCGAGGTCCTGTTTGTCTCCACGCAAGAACAGCAGGCGCGCATTCAGGAGGCATTGTCGGGCTACCAGGCGCTCCGGATGCTCGTCCTCTTCGACGGGCCCGGATTCGACGGTTTTCTGAAAAAAGGAGAAGAAGAAAAAAAACGCTCGCCCGACACGGTGCGCCAGGAAATAGACAAGACGTCGCCCGAAGATCTTGCAACGCTAATCTATACTTCCGGCACCACGGGCCCTCCGAAAGGAGTCATGCTGACCCACCGGAATTTCGTGGCGAATTACCTCGGCGCCAGCGAAGTCATCG
>Ga0310810_10001351_pt1 | contig 25612 bp, 28 predicted proteins | sample NCmetagenome_FD_207641 | JGI IMG/M metagenome (GOLD analysis project Ga0310810, IMG submission 207641) | Soil microbial communities from experimental microcosm in Duke University, North Carolina, United States - NC | ecosystem: Engineered > Artificial ecosystem > Soil microcosm > Unclassified ...
GATCCCGAATACATGCGCCGGGGCTTTCGGCGCTGGAAAACCGCAAACGACAGCCATCACGCCGAACAATGCGCCAAAAGCGTTCAGCTACGCGCTTCCTAAAATCGCGCGCCGCTTTCTTGCCGCTAAAAATTGCTCCGATTCATTGAGTCGAAATCGATTATCGGCTAGGTTCGCCTCAAGGAGCCACTCGATATGATTTCAGACCGCGAAGAAGTTAAGCGCGACGTCGCGGCGGCCAACCGCGTGCTCGCCAACCTCGGTTTGGCCACCGGCCTCACGGCTGCCCTCGGCCACGCCAGTATGCGCATTCCTTCGGAGCCCAAGTATTTTTTCGTCAAGGGCCGTGAGTACGAGCTCGATGCGCTGGCGATCATGGAGCCCGAGGACATGGTTATGTGCGATACCGAAGGATTTCTAATCGCCAGCCGCCCAGGGCTGACGCAGTGCTCGGAAGTGAAGATCCACGCCTGCATCTACAAAACCCACCCTGAGATCCAATCCATCGTGCACGTGCATCCTCGCTACACGATCCTGATGAGCGTCCTGACGGGCTCCATAAAACCGATGCGCCAGGAAGGCGCTCAGCTCTTGCGCCGGCCGCTGCCGATCTACCCGCACGTAAAAACAATTCAGAGCGACGCCGAAGGGATGGACGTGGCGAACCTTCTCGGCGAAAGCCGGGCGATCCTGCTCCGCGGCCACGGCGCCGTGACCACGGGAAAAAGTCTTTCGGAAGCTGTGATGGACATGGCGCATCTCGAAGAGCAGGCGCAGATGAATTATCTCGCCTACTGCGCCGAGGGCAAGGACTATCCTTTCCTCCACGACGACGTGCTCGATGAGATGCTAAACCGCACGCCGCTCTCCGAACACGCTCATTTCAAGAACGTGCTCAAAGGCCGGGAGCCCCAGCGTGACGGCACCTGGAATTATCAAAAGCACGCCGCCAGACGGCGGGGTTGAAGCTGGCCGCGAGCGGCAACCGGTTAATCGGTCAAAATCTCGCGCCAGTTGATCGGCCGGCGCGGCCGGTCGCGATAAAAGCTCTCGCTGTTGCTGAACACCGCAGCGCAGGCGCAAAAGAGATTCAACAATAAAAGTGCCGCCAGCAGCGGCTTCCATCGGGCAGCTATTCTCATCGCCGGACTCCAATCCTCAGCGCGCATGGATGTAGCGAAGCGCGCCCTCGCACTGCCCCATGAGATCGGCACGCAGTGCAAAAACATCCTCGGCAAAGCACTCTCCCTTGCGACAGGCGAGCGCGCGATCGATGGGCGCGAGGTCTAGTTCTGCAGGTTGGACTTCGTGTAAATATTCGACCGCACGATCGTTGGACGCCACCGCCAGCTTGTCCCATGTGTAAATCAATCGCGCTGCATATAAGATTGCGCGAATATACGGCTTGCGATCTTTCGGTTCGAGGGCGGTGAGGCGACTCAGCTCGGGCAGGCGCGGCTTCCAGCTTTTCTCGATACTTTGCAATTGTTCTTGGTGAATCTCATCGGCGCTTGGACGGCAAAAGACCGGCTGAATGCCTTTGAGCAGCGCCACGCCGTAATCGAGTAGATCGAGCCGGTCGATCATCGGCAATCGGCCCCAATCGTATTCAGGATTCCCCCAGAAGATCGAAAGTTTCTTGCCGAGTTCCGGATCCAATGCCTTGGCTTCCGCGAGCAGCGTGGGCATGTCGGCGGGCGGTGCCGCGCAACCGAGCAGCAAGCCCACGTCGATATCGCTATAGATCGCGCTGAAGCCGCCATGCGCCAGACTGCCAAGCGCGTAGGCCTCGATCATCGACGCACCGACCCGCACCCGAAAGTGCGTTGCGACTTGCGAAACGAACTGGCGAATTGCGCGGTCTTCTAATGACAAGGGATAGTTACACCTTCTCTATTGAATGCCGTAAAGCCGCCGCGGGTTGTGCACGAGAATTTTTTCCGCAAGTCTTTGCGGGACATCTTCACGAGCCCCAACGGTCTCGACCAGTTTTTCTTCCGCGGACGGATCGTTGTGGCCGTAGTCCGAGCCGATCACCATATTGTCTTCGCCAATGTACTTGGCGAGATATGGGATGTCTTCGTCGGCCTCACAGGCGATGAAGAGATTGTAATCGCGAAAAAGCTCGGCACTGTCCTTGAATTTCGGCCGGTCTTTGAACAGACGGCGCAGAATGTGAATCATGAACGGCGCCCAGCCGGCCGATGCCTCGATGAAACCGATGCGCAGCCCGGGAAATTTCTCCGGGATGCGGTTGGCGACTAGATCGCGGAAGGCAAAGATCGGCAGCGCCCGGCCGTGCGCGAAGGTATGGTTGCGCGCATGCTCGAAGTACGGCAGCATCCATGGCGCACCAGAGCCTGTGTGGATGCAGATCGCTAGGTCGAGTTGCGCGGCCTGCTCATAGACGGGGTGAAAATACGGATGATCGATGGACTTGTCCCCTTCCAACCCGCGAAAGAAAATGCCCACCGCGCCCAGCTCCTTGGCGCGCTTCATTTCCTTGAGCGACTCGGGAATCGAGCGCAGCGGCAGAATGGAGACGAACCGCAATCGCCCGTTGGATTTGCCGCAAGCGTCGGCAAGCCACGAATTGTAAGCTCGGCACAATGCGGTCTCGAGTTCCGCGTCGTCGGTCAGGTAAACCAGAAATAAGGTAGGATAGATCACCTGTACGTCGACGCCGAGCCGGTCCATGTCCCTCAATCGCACGCCGACATCGGAGATTTCCCGGCTGGCAATCGCGATATCGCCGCGAACTTTCTCGGCCTTCTGAGCCGACGGTGTCACCAATCGATAGCTTCCCCGACCCGCTGGCTTGGGGAAAATATTCCCATCGATCAACCAGAGCGCGTTCCGGTCACCGAACCAGGTATCTTCCGGCAAGCCGACCAACACCGGCCGCCGCGCCGCCATTTTTTCATCGATCAATTTCCACATCGCCTCCGGCTCGGCGATATGGGTATCGGCATCGACCACACCTTGCATGCTTCTCTCCTTTTGGAACAACGATATTTTCTTCTAGCGGTATACAACGCCCTCTTCACGCATTTCAATCAACGGCGATTGCCTCGGAATCCGAGTCTTTTTGCGATCCTCGATCTTCCATCGTCCGTCCTAACCCTGGACATTTCCTCCACCATGCAGTAAGCGAAAAGTAATTCCTCGAAGGGAGCTTATATGGCGACGACACTCATCACCGGTCTCGGTCTGGTCGGCACTTCCTACGCACAGCACGCGATCAAACGCGGCGAGAGCGTGGTCTTTTACGATTTCGCGCCGCGAAAGGATTTTTTGGCGCACAAGCTCGGCACCGCCAACGTGACGGTGGTGCAGCGCGACGTGCGCGATCTACCTTCACTGATCGAGACGATCCAAAAATATAAATGCGACACGGTGATTCACACCGCGGGATTGATCGGCGGCAAGGTCGCGAATCCGATCTACAGCGGCCTACAGATCAACGTCATGGGTACGATCAACGTCGCCGAAGCGGTGCGCCTCACCGGCGTCAAGCGCCTCGTGCAGATTAGCACCTTCGGCATTTACGATCGCCGCCAGGGTGAACCGACACCCATCGACGAGAATTTCCGCCGCGGCCCAGGCGAACCCTACGGCAACTCCAAAGTCGCCAAAGAATTAATGGTCGAAGCCTATCAGCGCATGTACGGTTTCGGACTGATCGTCTTGCGCCTTGCCAACGTCTACGGCGTCGGTCACTTCGCCGGCGGCTCCGGCGGCGGCGAGATGGTGCAGAATATGCTCCAGACCGGCATCAAAGGGGGCGTAGTGAAAATTGCCCAGGAAGTCGCGCGCGATTTCGAATACGTCTACTACAAAGATCTCGGGCGGGCACTCGACAAGGCAGTGACGACGCCGCTCAAAGAACCGGTCACGCTCAATATCGGCACCGGCGTCGTGGTGAAGTTCGATGACCTGGTCGCACTAGCGGAGAAGCTTTTGCCCAAGCTTCAGGTGGAAATAATTCCCGGCCAGCGCCTGCGCTCAGCAAAACAACCGATGGTGATCGAGAAAGCCAAGCAGGTGCTCGGCTGGGTTCCGGAGTACAACATTGAAGCAGGATTCAAAGACTACATCGATGAGCTGAAGGCGCTCGGCTAAAGGCGCAAGGTTCCTTCGAGGGATGTGCGCTCACATGGAGAAAGGGTTTTCACTTCGCTCAGCAGCACAAAGTTACAAAGCCTTTGTCATCTCGAGCGAAGTGAGATCTTTCCGAAAGTGAATTAACAAACCGTAGCCTTATTCCTTGATCGTACCGCGCCAGGACCCTGTTTCCAGGCGGCGCTGCTCGATAAATTGCTTGAAGCGCTCGAGATCACCTTCAACCCGGTGCGATACGAAACCGATCGAATCCGCCACCGATTCCAAGAGGCCATCCGGCTCGTAGCGAAGCTCAACCTCCACGCGCGTTCTGCCGGGGCCATCCGCTTCGAAAGACACCACGCCGGATATTTTTTGCCCGCTTTCACTTTCCCAGGCGATGCGCCGATCCGGGATCTGCTCGATGATTTTCGCCGTCCACTCTTTCAGTTTTCCCGCGATCTCCACGTCCCAATGCAGACGTTTGTCATCCATCTGCTGCACATGCTTCACGCCCTCCATGAAACGGGGAAACTCCTCGAATTGTGTCCACTGGTTGTAGACAGCCTGTAAGGGGCAATCGACCAAAATCGATTTGTTCAGCTGTTCCATTCGCCGATCCTCCGCCAAGAGTTTTGGTGCGTTGGTGAGTTTCTACACAGAACGATATGTTCATCTGCGCTACGGAGCGAAAAATATACATTGTCCCACCCGTTGAAACCCATTATTCCGGTGGGCAAGCAACGTGCCATTCCTCCACTCGAAGTGTGCTTCGTAAGATAGCGGACTTTCAGCTTTTCGGCCTTGGATGGATAGAAACTTTTTTGCGAAGTCCGCAAGAGATTTTCCGCTGCGTAGGCGTTTCACTCCTACTTAGAATGAAATCCACTGCTTTGCTGACCCCCGTACTTTTTCGAGCCACTTGCAAAATCCCTTGAGGGTCGGCGCCTTTACACTGTAAATGCCGAATGGCATCGCATGTGCTTTGGCTTCTTGGACAGAGGTGCAGATCGAAAATTATAGGGAGGATTTGAACCATGAAGGCTTTCAAAAGAGGTGTCTCGACGCTGCTCGTCGTCGGCTCGCTCGGAATTATCTTCGGATCCCTCGGTTGCAACACGGTACATGGCGTGGGGCAGGACATCGAGCGCGGAGGCGAAAAAACGCAAGACGCCGCGGATGCGGTGAAGCGTCGCATGTAGCGACGGTCTGGCTACGCAGTGTGACCGCGCGTCGCTTCACGAATTGTGGGGGCGACGCGCGGTTAAAACGCCGTACAGGAGCTCAACCAATGATCCGGAAACGGACCACACGCCAAAATTTTAATTGGACCTTTCTGGCGTTCTGGACGATTTATCTGGGATTGCTGGCGACGGCGGGTTACATTCTTCTTTAATCCGATTACATTACCTTCTTCTTTACATAGTACAAGAAGTTTTAGAGGGTCTACTTTTACGCTGAGCAAATTATCCCGCCAGCTTCTAGTCGTTCGTCCAAGCTCATAGTACAATTGGAGAAGCGTCAGGGCCCGAAATTGTATCGCTTTCTCACTGGAGACCTACACCCGAGAACTACTTCACGCATCCGGGAACAGGTCTTGATATTATCGAACCACCTGGGATAGGTTTCGCCAACCGGGCGGGGACCTATGTCTACAAGTAGAAAATTTGTCAGCACAGTTCGAGCCATGACCCTCGCGCTCGGGATGATCGACCTCGTTCATGCCGGCACCATCGTCGGCGAAGTTAAATTCACCGACCCGCCACCCCAGTTCAAACCGATACGAGTCACAAAGGATCAAGACTACTGCGGCGAAACCCTACCGAATGAAACCTATCTAATCGACTCCCAGAGCGGACTAAAAAATGTCGTGGTTTTCATCGAAGCGGCACCCGCCGGTAAAGCGGCTGACCCGCAGAAGGAGAATTTTCTTTACAACGATGGCTGTCGCTACGCACCGCACGTCTTGGCGTTTCAAAAAGGAGAGAGACTCCGGGTCAAAAGCCACGACCCGAAACTCCACATTCCACATGGCTATCTCGGCCAGAAAACCGTCTTCAACCTGTCCCTCCCGTTCAAAAACACCACTATCGACACGACTTCAAAGATCCGACAAGCAGGAATGATGAAAGTCGTCTGTGACACCCACGCCTGGATGCTCGGCTTTGTTCACGTCTTCGATCATCCGTTTTTTGCTGTGACCAACGAGCAAGGAGCGTTTTCTATTCCCGACGTACCCTCTGGGAATTATGTCCTAAAAGCTTGGCATGAAGACGGCGGAATCAAGAGTCAGGAACTCGTCGTTCCCGAAAGCGGCGACGTTCGTACTAGTTTTGAGTTTAGAAACCAATAGATTGGGCGAAGAGAACGGCGGATAGGAACGTTCGAGCCGAGGCAAGTGCCGGACTATAGGTGATGCTCCAGCTCGGGTTCGGGATTGGTTTCGAGCAGATAATCTTCGGGATGGCGCGACATGCGGTGCTGCATGTACGAGACGAATTTTGCCAGGTCGGGCTGTTTGGAGCGGTCGGCGAGTTGCAGGCCGGTGACGGTGCCGCGCTCCGTGCGCATCACCCAGCGCATCTCGGCGAGGAAAACAAAGGTGTCGCCGCTCTGCCCGGCGGCATCGGGCATGAGCTCGATCTCGTACAAACGGCCGACGCGCAGTTCGGCCGCGAAGCCGGACGAAAAGCAAAAGCCGCCAGCACTGACATTGATACCGGTAGCGCGCGACCATTGGCGCGTTAGCCCCTGCGCGCGAAAGCGCACTGAAAACGACACCGGCACCCGGAGCGATTCGCGGCGCGCCGGCTTGGCTTGGCCGGTAAACGCCTCGACCACGACCCACGGCAGACTGACATTCAAAACTTCGATGGGGAGCCAATTGTCTTTGACTTCCAACTGGCCGGCGGCACCGGGGCGCATGCCCAGCAACGGCGTTCGGCCCAGCTCCGACAAGACCCTGAGCAGCAGACGCGACTCCTCGTTGTCCTCCACACGGCAGTAGACATGTACCGGCTCGCGCCGATTCATAAAAGTTCCCGAGAGCGTCATACCGCGCTGGGGAAGAAGGGATGGCGGCTGTGCCTGAGCCGGCTCGGCAAAGCGCCGCGCCAGGAACCAGCCCGCAAACAGGGCCAGGAGCATCAGAAGAAAAACTAAAAACATCACAGCCGCCACTCTATCAATACCTTTATCGGCGGCGGCCGGGAAATCTTATGCTTATTTTTCGGCGATCCGCGGCGCTCGGGACGGGCGACCGCTAGAGATGAACAGTCTACAAACTGTTCACTGCCACAGTTTCTTGAAAAACCCTTCCTTGTCGAGGTCGTTGACGAAGCGGTTGTCGAAGTAGGCAGTGATCGGCAGTTTCTTGCTCGTGGCTTCGTCGACGGATTTCTGGCTCACCATTTGTTCCAGCAGCGCGGTAAACGCTTCCGCCGGCATTAGGCCGTCTTTGCTCAACGCTTCCACCGAAAAGCGATAACTTTCTTGCAAAATCTTGTCGTCGCTGAGTTTGGTGTACTTGCCCAGCACTTTCAGCGCCTGTTCCTTGTCGGTGTAGACCGCGCGGATGCCTTCGAAGGCGGCGCGAATGAAGCGCCGCGCCACGCCGGGGTTTTTGTCGATAAAAGATCGCCTCGCAGCGACGCCATTTTCGACCACCGGAATGTTCCACTCACGGAACTGCTTCACACTCACCAGCTCGCGAAAGCCCTTTTCGCGCAACATCAGGCTTTGCGGCGGCGGCACCATCGCAGCGGCAACGACACCCGACATAAGAGCCGCCGCGGACTCCGGCGTGCCACCGGATTGAATCAAAGTAACGCCGGTAACGTTGCTCTTCTGAAAAATGTTCAAGGCCGCAATATGCGAGATCGACCCGAAGCGGCTCACCGCCACCTTTTGTCCCTTGAGCTGGGACACTTCCTTGATCGACGCCTGCGCGTACATGGGAATGGTAAAGGTTTTCACCACCGCAGCGATCTGGATCACGTCGCCGCCGTTCACTACATTGCTGACGATCGACGGCCCCGCCAATCCGGCGAAGTTCGCCTCACCGGCAAGCATCGCCTGGACGATCGCCGACGAAGCGCCCTCATAAAACAAGTCCACGTCAAGCCCGTGCTTTTCGAAGAAGCCGCCATCCTTCGCCATCCACCAGGGTAGGCTGTTCCAGGAAATCGGCGAATAAGGAAATCGGATTTTAACCGGCGCCGACGCGGCGCCAGCCACGCGCGATAGAGAGATCGTAAGTGCTACGAGCAGGCAAACGATCACCGCTGATTTGCGCATAAGACCTCCTTGGCCGTCTCGCCGCCGGAATTTATCTCACGCCGGTGGCAAGTCAAGCATCTTCCCCCGCGAAGATTTTAGCCGCGCTGGCTTCTTCGTTCGAGATTTGCGACAAGTGCTTCACAACGTCGCGGATTTCGCCGCGCCTCGCCGAAGGAGGAATTGACTCATGACCATGCACGCCTGGGAATCATTCGTCGACAAACTGCTGTCCATGGCGCTCAACGCCGCGCAAGGATTGGTGCGCATCGCCTTGATCATCGCGGTGACATACCTCGTGATCAAGCTCATGCGCGCTGGATTCTATCGGCTCGAAAGTTTCGTGATCCGGGCCACGGAGAAAACCGAAACCGTCCCGGGCGCCTCAGCCAAGCGGGTAAAAACCTTGTTCGGCGTGTTATGGACCATCGGCTGCGGTTTTCTCTGGTTCATCGCCGTGCTCACCTCTTTCAGCCAGCTCGGAGTCAACGTCGGCCCGATTCTCGCCGGCGCCGGCGTCGTTGGTCTCGCCGTCGGTTTCGGCGCGCAACACCTGGTGCGCGATCTGGTGAGCGGATTTTTTTTGATCCTGGAAAATCAGATCCGGGTCGGCGACTCGGCGATCATCAACGGCACGTCCGGCCTGGTGGAAGCGGTCACGTTCCGAACCATTGTGCTGCGCGATCAGGCCGGCGTGGTTTACGTTTTCCCTAACGGCGCGATCAACACACTCGCCAATGCCACGATGGACTGGTCAGGCTACGTGATCGATGTCGCGGTCTCCTACCGCGAAGATCCCGACCGCGTCATCGACATCATGCGCCAAGTGGCCGGCGATCTGCGTCAGGATGCCGACTACAATGGTTTGATGCTCGAGCCCATCGAAATTTTCGGCGTTGACAACTTCACCGACCAGGCGGTGGTCATCAAGGCGCGGCTGAAAACCTTGCCGTCGCAGCAACACAAGGTGGGTCGCGAGTTTCGCCGCCGTCTAAAAAAGGCTTTCGACGTCGCCGACGTCGATCTGCCGCCGCCTGCGCGCGCATCTGCTGCGCCGGCGGGACGGTCCGCCACCGAGTCACTTTAAGGCATTGCCCGGGGACGCGATCAGCCCTTTTTATTTGCGGCAAAGCGTGTAAATTGAGTCGGAGATTTCCGATGGCGGAGCGCACACTGGTTTTGAGCCACTCGTCTTCCTCCTTTACCCGCGAAGAAATAGGTCCGATCGTCGCCGTGAGTTTGATTTCCGCGCTCCGGCTTCTCGGTATCTTTCTCATTCTGCCGATCTTCAGCGCTTACGCGGTCCAGTATCCCGGCGCATCCGCTGCCCTCGCCGGCCTCGCCTTCGGTATTTACGCGCTCATTCAATCACTGCTGCAAATACCGCTTGGCTGGGCCAGTGATCGCTGGGGACGAAAACCGGTGCTGATAGCCGGACTGGCGCTTTTTGCCATCGGCAGCGTGGCTTGCGGGCTGGCCAAAGACATTCAAACTTTGATTTTTGCGCGCGCCCTGCAGGGCACCGGTGCGGTCGGGTCCGTGGCCTTTGCAGCGCTCGCCGATCTCACCCGGCCCAACGTGCGTACCCAGGCGTATACGATCACCGGTATTGCCATCGGCACCTCGTTTGTGATCGGCCTTCTCGCCGGTCCCGTTTTAGCCGCGCATATCGGCCTGGCCGGTTTATTTTATTTGCTTGGAGCGCTGGCATTTCTCGCCATGATTCTCGCCGCGGTGTCGTTCCCTGCCGAAGTCCGCGGCGCAAACGATGAAGCACCATTGCCACTCACGCCCATGTTGACTCACCAGGGTCTGCGGCCGATCTACATCGCCGCCTTCGTGCTTTCGTTCGCGCTCAATTTATTTTTTTTCACCTACCCCCTGAGTTGGACGGCGGTTGGCGTCGGCAAGGCCGATCTTTGGCGCGTTTACCTGATCATTTTTTTACCCAGCGCTCTTTTGGTCTTTCCCTACATGCGGCGCGCTGAAAAGCAGGGCCGTTTTCGCGCGCCGATTCTGATCGGCTGGCTCACCACCACGGTGGGCTACGCGATCTATTTAGCCGGTGCCCAATACGATCTTTTTCTGTATCTGAGCGGCGCAGCATTTTTTTTCGGCTACAGCGTCTATCAGCCGATCCTGCCCGCATTTTTGAGCCAGCGCATTCCGACTGCGGGGCGCGGCGCTGCAAGTGGTATCTACAGTTTTTTCGGCTTCCTTGGCTCGTCCCTCGGGGGTATGCTCGGCGGCGCGCTGATTCACATCACGCCGGCCGCGCCCGAGCTGGTGGGTGTTGCCCTGCTCGTGATTTGGTATTTTCTCGGCTTGCCCGTGCCCCCGGATTCGAACTCTTAAGATGAATCTCAACTCGCGGTTTCAACTCGGCTGTGAGGGAGTCATGAGAAAAGATATCTGCCTTTCAGTTGGCCGGCCGCTAGCCTTCGCCTTTCTGGTTTCGCTGTCGGGCTGCGGCGGGTCACGCGACGAAACCATCGCCGGTGTGACCGTGCCGGTGCCCAAAGCCATGAGCCGTGGCGCCGACAAGCCGGTGGAAATGAATTTTCTCAGCTTCGGCGCCGGCCAGGCCACGTTCCACGGCAACATGGACCAGGATAAGATCGTCGAATTCTACAAAAAGGAAATGCCGGCGCGGGGCTGGCAGCAAAACATGCACATGCGCAGCGGCGGCGCGCTCCTGGCCTACAGCAAGGAGGGCAAAACCGTATTGGTTTCCGTTGCCAAACAAAACGACGAAACCGTTTTAAGTCTCACGGTTGGTGGAGCCGTGCGCTAAAGTTTGTTAGCCTTTGCTTAACTCTCAGTGTCGAAAGGGCCGCGGCATGAAGGGAAACGAACAAGTAATCACAGTTCTCAATCGGGTCCTACGCAAAGAGCTTACCGGCATCAATCAGTACTTCATCCACGCCAAAATGTGTGAGAACTGGGGCTACAAGGGGCTCAAGAAAGTTCTCTGGGACGAATCCATCGGCGAAATGAAGCACGCCGACCGGGTGATCGAGCGCATTCTATTCCTCGAAGGCACGCCGAACGTCACCGCCTACGACAAAATCAGCGTGGGCGGCGACGTCAAACAGCAGCTCGACCACGATCTCGCTTTGGAAGAAGCCGCGCTAACCGTGCTCCGTCCGGGCATCAAGACCTGTTTCGAAACCTCCGACGACGCCTCGCGCGAGTTGCTCGAGGACATTCTCGTCGACGAGGAAAAACATATCGACTGGATCGAGACCCAGCTTCATCAGATCAAGGAAGTCGGTTACCAGAATTATTTAGCGCAGCAGATCGACGAATAACGCGACAGCAGCACGCTCAAACGTTCAAGCGGATTTCTCTTTTGAAGGAAGCGAGTGAATCCTTCTTCGACCGAGAATTCATGCGATCCTCGATTTTCACCGAGAATCAATCCTTCCCCAGAGAAACCGCGAAAATCCCCGCCACCACCAGCGCCGCGCCGGCGAGCTTGCGCGGCGTGACGGTTTCGATGCGGCGTGCCATGAAAGGCGTCAATACCGACACGAAGACAGTGTAGCTATTGATCAACGGTGCGACGATCGAGACCCGCTCCAGGCTGTAGGCGAGATACATGAACAGAAACGATCCGCCGGTAAAGACACCGGAGGCGACAAACCAGCCCGCCACCGGCGCGGGCGGAAGCGAGAATTTTTCGCCGTTAATCCAGCGCGTGATCAGAAAAATTTGCACGGTCGAAGTGAGCGCGGCGATGCCGGCGGCAAGGATCGGCTGCCCGCTCCCGTCCGCCAGGCCCCAGCGCACGGTGATGTCCTTCGCGGAAAATAGCAGCGCGCAAAGAAACGGGTAGATGAGCTCGCTTTTTTTGTAGGCCGTTTTCTCGCCGCCCCAGGAAACCGTTACCAGGCCGCCGACGGTGAGCGCGACCCCGAGCAACACCAGCGGCGCCGGCCGTTCGTCGAGCAGAAAGATCGCCAGCACCGTGGAAAACATCGGCGTCGTGTTGACGATGGTCGAAGTCACGGAACTGCCGAGAGAACGAATGCCACGAAAGCTCAGCACCCGCGTAACGCCCGGCACGAAAAGACCGACTATGACAAAGATCAGATTGTCCGCGGTGAAGAGCCGGGTATCGGAATGTAAAAGGAAATGCGCCGCCAGCAGAAACAGCGCGTTGACCGCGATCGTGATCCACGCGCCCCAAGGCGTGGACGGCGCGATGAAATAGCCGCGCTGCGCTAAAAGGCTCGCCATCGCAAAGCACAGCGAAGTTAAAATCCCGAAGACAATCGGCAGCACAGCGTTAAACAGTTTCCTTCATATCGCTTTTCGAATACATTGCCTTATAACTGAAAACCCTTTCGACTGCATTGATGTCCGCAGAGAATTTCTCCGTCCTTCGCCGAAAACTCCTGCGCTGGTACAAAAGAAACCGGCGCGATCTGCCGTGGCGCCGGACCGTCGATCCCTACGCCATTTGGATTTCTGAAACCATGCTGCAGCAGACTCAGGTAAAAACCGTGCTGCCGTATTACGAGCGGTTCCTGAGCGCCTTTCCGGATATCGAAGCGCTGGCGCACGCGCCGCTCGCGCGCGTTTTGCGGCTATGGTCGGGGCTCGGCTACTACCGGCGCGCCGAGAACCTGAACGCCGCGGCGCGCCAGATTGTCCGGCAGCACAGCGGAAAGCTGCCTTGCGATTACAACGCGCTGCGCGCGCTCGCCGGCATCGGTGACTACACCGCCGGAGCGATTCTCAGCATCGCCTTTCAGCAGCCTTATCCCGCCGTCGACGGCAATGCACGACGCGTGCTCGGCCGGCTCTTGGGCATTCACAAGGAATCTGAGTTGCGCCAGCTCGCCGGGCAACTCGTTAGCAAGACCCAACCCGGAAATTTCAATCAAGCATTGATGGAATTGGGCGCGACATTATGCGTGCCCGCGGCGCCACGCTGCGATATCTGTCCGCTGGCGTCCGACTGCCGATCGAGAACGCAGAAGGAATTGCCACAACGCTCGCCCCGCGCGTCGGTGAAATTCATCGAGGTGACCTGGCCGCTCGCCGTGGTGCGCCATCGCGGCAAGATCTTGGTCAGACAGCGCGCCGCCGATGATCTGCTGGCGCGGCTCTGGGAACTGCCCGGCGCGCCGCAGACCGGCCGCACAAAACCCGCCGGCGTTCTGCGCCGCGAACTGAATTTGCTGTCCGAGCGACTTGGCCCACCGCACATCATCGGCGAGTTTCGTCACGCCATCACCCACCGGCGCATTCGCGCGCCCGTCTATCTGATTGAGTGTGTCGCTCGTTCCGAGATTCGTCTGCCGGGTAAAGATTGGCGCTGGATCCGCGCCGATCGTGTCGAGCGCCGGCCGATTTCGTCGATGACGAAGAAAGCCCTCAACCTTCTGGCTGCCCATGAAGCGCGTTCTGCTTAAGAGTTTTCTCGTCACCGCCGTCGTCGGCATCTGCTTTTATGTGTATTACACGCTGCCCGATGTTTCGGTTCTGACGCAGCGCAATCCGAAGACCACGGCGCTGATGGAGCTGCGCGACCAAGAATACCGGCAAAAATCGATTCGTGCGCAGCGCCGGCAAACCTGGGTCGCCTACGGCGCGATCTCGGAGCATCTCAAGAAGGCCGTGCTCATCAACGAGGACGCAGCGTTCTTCAGTCACAAGGGCGTCGACGTCGACGAGCTCAAGGCGGCGTTCAAGAAAGACTGGGAAACCTGGAGTTTCAACCGGGGCGGCAGCACGATCACCATGCAGCTCGCCAAGAATCTCTATTTGAACCCATCGAAAAATCCGCTGCGCAAAGTGAAGGAAATCATCATCGCGCGCCAGCTCGAACAGGCGCTTTCGAAGCAGCGCATCTTCGAAATTTATCTCAACATCGTCGAGTGGGGGCGCAACATCTACGGCGCCGAAGCCGCCGCGCAAAATTACTTCGGCAAACCGGCGGCCACCCTCGACCCGCTCGAAGCGGCGACTCTGACCGCCCTCATCCCGAGCCCCCGGAGCGCCAAGGATCGAAATATCCTGAGCCGGCGCAATTTGATCCTCAATCGCCTGGCCAGCGTCGGTTACATCAGCAACGAGGAGTTCCAGCGCGCGCGCAAGACGCCGCTGTTTCAAAAGGTCGAGGAAGCCGCGCCCGAGCTGCCCGCCGAAGACTGAAAGCAACGATAAAATTCCCCTACACCATTTTGCCCCGCCGGACGTCTAATTGAGTAGGAGCAGGTGCGAAAGGAGCGAAAATTCAATGGAAAAGACCCACCTCCGAAAGCTGGATACATCTTTGGACGAACTCGTCGCGGCGGCCGGCCAGGTGGCGTTCGAATATTCGAATAGCGACCGGGAAGCCTACGATCTGACCCGTCTGGCTTTAATCGAGATCATCAAGAAAACCGCGGAGAGCTTCGATCCAGAAAGAGATTTTGAAGCGGCACAATCCCACACCCGATATCTGCAATAAACCCCTTAAACGGGGGATCGGCGCCGATGACTGCGCCGATCCCCAACATCTGTAAAATCTGAATCCAACACAGCGCCGCAGGCATCTAAAAGCAAAGCTTGGAATTACCGAGAATTGCCTGCGCACTCAATAAGGCCGCTTTAGAAGTTGACACGAAAGCATTTGTTCGCAACCATGTTAATTATTACCGGAGGCGTTGTGCGATGCTGATCAAAAAGCCCCAGGACATCAAATCCTCGGAAATCACACCCAAAGAAGTCTACCTGAACCGCCGCCAGTTCATGAGCGCGGCTTCGGCGCTGGCGCTGGCCGGCGGCGCGGCTGCGGTCGGACTCGATTTCTTGGCTGAACCTGCAAAGGCGAGTGCCGCGGAAAAACTGGCCAATGTCAAAAAGAGTTCTTACAGCACTGACGAGAAACAGAACTCGTTCAAGGATGCCACCACCTACAACAACTTTTACGAGCTCGGCGTGGAGAAAACCGATCCGTCCGAAAACGCGAAATACTTCACGCCCACGCGGCCGTGGACGGTGGCAGTCGAAGGTGAGGTAAAAAAGCCCAAGACTTTCGATATCGACACTTTGATGAAGCTGGCGCCGCTCGAAGAGCGTGTCTATCGCCTGCGCTGCGTCGAGGCGTGGTCCATGGTGATTCCGTGGATCGGCTATCCGCTGAGCGCGCTGATCAATCAGGTGGAGCCAACCAGCAACGCCAAATATATTCAGTTCGTCACGTTGGTCGATCCTAAACGCCTGCCCGGACAAAAGCCGGGCATCTTCGGCAACGTTCTGGACTGGCCGTACACCGAAGGCCTGCGCATGGACGAGGCGATGCATCCGCTGACAATTCTCTCGGTAGGTCTTTATGGTCAGACCCTGCCCGCACCAAACGGCCCGCCGATCCGGCTCGTGGTGCCGTGGAAGTACGGCTTCAAGAGCATCAAATCTATCGTGAAAGTGCGCTTCGTCGAGAGCCAGCCGAAAACCGCGTGGAACACCATGCAGCCGCAGGAGTACGGCTTTTACTCCAACGTCAACCCCGAAGTCGACCACCCACGCTGGAGCCAGGCCAGCGAGCGCCGCATCGGCGAATTTCTGCGACGAAAGACATTGATGTTTAACGGCTACGGCGAACAAGTGGCGGGTCTTTACAAAGGAATGGACCTGAAAAAATATTACTGAATGGAGAATGGATAATTGAGAATTGAAAATGGAAATTCGAAAACAAAAGGCAGCCGCGTTTCGACCATTTTCCATTCTCCATTTTCAATTGTCCATTTTCTCCTCTTCTTTGCTTGCTTAATTCCCTTCGGCCAGCTCGCCTTCAACGCGTACACGGGCAATCTCGGCGTTAATCCAATCGACACGATCACGCGCTTCACCGGTTCGTGGGCGTTGATCTTTTTGCTCGCGTGCCTCGCCGTAACACCGCTCCGGCGTCTGACCGGCTGGAATGATCTGATCAAGTTGCGCCGCATGCTCGGCCTCTTCGCTTTCGCGTACGCCGTCGCGCACTTTTCGACCTATCTGGTGCTCGATTACTTTTTCGACTGGCGCGCTATCGGCAAGGACATTCTCAAGCGGCCCTATGTTACGGTGGGATTTACCGGTTTCGTGTTGATGGTCCCGCTCGCGCTCACCTCCACCGCGGCGATGATTCGCCGCCTGGGCAAACGCTGGCAGCAACTGCACCGGCTGGTTTACCTGGCGGCGATCGCCGGAGTGATTCATTTTTACTGGCTGGTCAAAGCCGATATTCGCCGGCCCGCGCAATACGGCTTTGTTCTGGCTATTCTACTTGGGTTTCGGATCTTCGCGCGCTGGCGCAGGCCCAAAGCCCGGTCCGCGCGCAAATCGCCGGTTGCCGGCGCGCAGGAGCTCGGCTAGGCCGACGCGGTTCGTTTTATCCCCAGCTTTTCCATGCGCGAGCGCAAGGTGCTCGGATTGATGCCGAGGATTTCCGCCGCGCCCTTCTTGCCATGAATCACCCAGCCGGTTTCTTCGAGGGCTTTGAGAATATGCCGGCGCTCGACGTTTTCGAGAGTATCGAGAGATAACGCATCCTCGAGGGCTTCCTCGGCGCGGAGCATGGAATCGTCGATCGGCACGATCGCTCCTTTGGCCAGCACTACGGCCCGCTCGATAACATTTTGCAGCTCGCGAATATTTCCCGGCCAGGAATACCGGGTGAGATTCTCCATCGACTTCTGCGACACGCCGCGCACTTCCTTGCCAAGGCTTTTGCCGAAACGGCTCAGAAAAAAATTCACCAGCAGCGGAATGTCCTCACGGCGCTCGCGCAGCGCCGGCACTTCCAGAGGAAAGACATTGAGCCGGTAAAATAAATCCGAGCGAAAGCTGCCGCCGCGCACGACGTCCTGCAGGTTCCGATTGCTCGCAGCGATCACCCGCGCGTCGACTTTGATCGTGCGGCTGCTGCCCACTCGCTCAAACTCACCTTCCTGCAGAACGCGCAGGAGCTTCACCTGTGTGTCGAGCGGCAGCTCGGTCACTTCGTCGAGAAAAATCGTTCCACCGCTGGCCAGCTCGAAGCGGCCGATGCGCTGCTGCGTTGCACCGGTAAACGCGCCGCGCTCGTGGCCGAAGAGCTCACTTTCCACCAGACCGGAGGGAATCGAGCCGCAGTTCACTTTGACCAGCGGCCGGTCCTTGCGCCGGCTCCGGTCGTGCACGGCGCGCGCGAGCAGCTCCTTGCCGGTGCCGGTTTCGCCGCGGATCAATACGGTGGAATCCGTGGGCGCCACTTGTTCCAATTTTTTGAGCGTCTGGCGAATCGCCGCGCTCTGGCCGATGATCTCCTCGAAATTGTGCTCGGTTTTGATTTCTTCCTGAAGGTAAACCGCCTCGGCTTCGAAGCGCGCTTTCAACGACTCCACCTCTTCGTGGACACGCATGTTGTCTACGGCGATAGCGATCTGAGCGGCGATTTCCACCAGAAAGTCGGCGTCCGCTTCCGTGTATTGCGCCCGGTTGAGACTGCCAACGGTCAGCGCGCCGATGCTGAGGCCGCGCGCGATCAACGGCACGGCACAAATCGCGCGAAAGCCGTGGCCGTAAGCGCGCTCCTCGGAACTCGTCAACCGCTCCACTTCGAGATCGCGCCGCAGCACCGGCTTGCGGGTGGTGAAAGCAAGTCCCGCCGGGCTGTCGTCCAGTTTCAGCCGCCGGCCGATCGGCGTGTAATCGTCGCGTTGGTACGGTCCGGCGTAACTGAAAATATTGAGACAATTCTCCTTGCGATCGTAGAGCGAGAGCGCCAGTCGGTCGAAGGCGATCACGCGTGCGAGCGCATCGCTCACTGCCGTCAACAATTCGTCGCGCGTGAGTTTGGTGACGATCGCGTTATTGATGTCGAGCACGGTGCGCCGGCGCGCCGCCGCCGCGGCCGCGCTGGTATTGAGCGCGGCAATTTTTTCGTAGGATTGCATATTGGCCACGGCAATGGCGACCTGGCTCGCGATCTGTTCGAGAAATTCCCGGCGCAGGCTGCCGTAGGTATCCTTCTCGGCGCTCATGAAAAACAGCGCGCCAAGCGCGCGCTCGGCGGCAAGCAGCGGCAAAGCGCAGAGCGACTCCATGCGTTCTTGGGCCATCACGTCGTAGGTCACTGGAAAGCGCTCCCGCAGCTCGTCCCTGGATCCGGCGATAAACCAGTCGCGCCGGCGCAACACCCAGTCGCAAGCCGTGCCCGAAGCCGGCAGGATCGACTCTGTCGAACCGGCCGAAGCGGTATTTGTCGACAAGATATAGCCCTGTAGCCGATCGCCTTCGAGCGGCAGCTCGATGCCGAAGCGCTCGGTGGGCACGAGACTTTTGAGACAGTATGCCAGCGCGGCAAACAAACCTTCACGGTCGAGATGGCGTCCGACCGCGCGATTTATTTCGAGCAAAGTGCTTAGCTCGGCGTTGAGCAGCTTGATCTGGCGATCGGCGCGCAGCCGCTCGAGCTCCGCTGCCGCGCGCGTCGCAAAAATTCTGAGGATACGCAATTCTTTCTCGCCGAACACCCGCCGGCGGTTGTCCATGACCACGAGATGGCCGAGGACTATACCCTGGTGGTTCGGCATGGGCACGCCGGCAAAGCTCTCCGCACCCAGCGCAACTAGTCCCGTATCTTCAGGAAACAGCAACTGCAGCCGCTCGGGGTAACAGCAGACGCTTCCTTCGATCACTTTTTCACAAGGAGTTCCGGCAAGCGCGTATTCCAGGTCTCGCGCAAAGCCGCTGCCGTCCCAAAACGCCAGCGCGCGCACTCGACTTCGACCGGCGTCGATGCATTCGGTGATGAATGAGTAGCGTACATCGAGCGCGTCGGCGAGATGATGTGCCAGTGAACGAAAGAACTCCTCGCCGGTCGCTGCGGCAATTCCTTCGGTAATGTGGTGAAGAATTTCTTCACCGTCCGTAATCTTTTCCGCTTCGCTCATAAGCAAATTTTTTCGATCACGCTTCTCCAATTCCGGTGAGTTTTCACTGATACACTCCATTGCGACATTCCGCAAGTATTGCGAAATATCGCAACGATGGGTCGCGATCTAACGTCACCTATTCTGCTGAATTCCAGCAAATTCAATGACTTATTTTTCTTGGCATAAGCGCTGCTCTAGGTTGAGTTCAACGGAGCAAAGCGATGCTGAGAATCACTGAAACGAGAGAGCACGACAGTCTGCTGAGACTGCGCCTGGATGGAACGCTGACGGCCGAGTCCTTCGCCGACCTTGAAGCCGCATGGCGCGAGGGAAGCAAGCAAACCACAATCGTCATCCTTGACATGGCCGGGGTCAGTTTCATGAATGAACCGGCGGCGCGAAAAATCGCTGCGATCAAAGGAGATCGTTTGCGTATCGTCAACTGCTCGCCATTCATCGCCGCGCTTCTCGAAACAGTCGAACGCTCCAGGTAAAGGCCTCACAAACTGCTCAACAGGAGAATCAACATGACCGCCATTGAAAACGTCAAGATAGGAAGCTCCGAAACGAGGAAACGAATCGTTTCCCCAACGCGCTCGCCTTCGCGACCGGCGCGACGAACTCGACTTGCGCCGCCGCGCCCGAACCGGACGGATGAAGCGAGCCTGATCGAGCGTTTGAAAGGCGGCGACGCCGAAGCCCTTGAAGAAATCTTCAGACTTCACTCGGCTAAGCTATACAATGTCGCGCTCAGGATCCTCGGTGACCCGTCCGACACTGAGGAAGTGATTCAGGACGTCTTCTGGCTTGTTTATCGGAAAGCAGGCTCATTTCAGGGGCAGGCGCAATTTTCCACCTGGCTCTACCGTCTGACGGTCAACGCGGCTCTGGGAAAAATCCGTCGGAGCAAGAAAAACAAGGAAGTTTCTTACGAAGAATTCATGCCAAAGTTTCAAACCGACGGTCATCATGCAGTCCGCCCTGTGGTCGACTGGTCGGATACGCTGGATGAAAGATATTCAGCACGGGAAATCCACCGGCTCCTCGGTGCGGCTCTGGAGTCATTAAAGCCCCTGGACAAGAGCGTTGTCGTCTTGAGCGATCTTGAGGGGCTCTCGGACCGGGAGATCGCGGCAGCGGTGGGTTTGACGGTATCGGCAGTGAAAACCCGGCTCCATCGCGCGCGGCTTTTCCTGCGCGGCAAAATGGCGGTCCACCTCGGTTACTCAGCGGCGTGAAGGTCGAAAGAGAATGAACCCGAAGACATTTTCGAAAACGGCGCCTGCTCCCACCTGCCGGCAGCTGACTGACTTGATCCTCGACTACGTGAACGATCGGCTTCAGCCCGAACTGAGGCATGAGCTCGAGCGCCACTTGAGTATTTGCCCCGACTGCATAAGTTTTCTCAAAACTTATAGAAAAACCATGGCCTTAACCCGGCGCTTCAAGCCACGGCAAATTCCCCGCGCCGTGCGCGCCAGCACACTGCGGTTTTTACGCGAACGCATGCGCCGGCTCGGCGCTTTGCTACTCTACGTCCTAACCCAGCTTGCAAGCTGAGCCGCAATGCAGCCCTTTCGCGGCCGTGTTCGTCTAACCGCGCAAAGAAGGCATCTTGACAATCCTCAGCGCGTATCCCTAGCGTATAGACTGCAAGGAGGGATTCTTATGAATACCTGGGAAGCGATCTTCAGTCAGAGCCCGGTGAATGAAGGTTACTACAACGAGCAGCGCCTGCCCCAACATCACTGGGACTGGCCTCGCGGTACCTGGTTCCAATCCCGTTTGGACCACATTCGCGATCACGCTGCTGCCGGCAACCTAAAAACCAGCAAAAAATTCAAAGAGCCCGCAAATTTGCGGGCGATGTAGAGTCGCTGAGCGCACCGCATCGACGGGCTCGCCTGGAGCTAGATTTGACGTTTAGCTTCACCCCTGGCCCGCCATTCCCCTGCGCTCGAACAGTTTAGGAGGTGCGCGTCTTTGCGGCAAAGGTCGCAGGCGCGCGCCGTGTTTGAGTTTCTGGACGTTCCCAAAGACCGTTTGGGAATGGTTTAACCTATTGCATTTAACAATTTCTTAACCGACGGCTTGTAACCTTTTCGTCGCCTCGCGCATCTAACTAGCGAAAAGCGGAAGGAGCCGCCGTGAAAAGAAAATTGAATTTAGCGATCAAACCGGCCTATCGTCGTCCGATCCGGACCAGCCTCCTGGAAGTTCTCAAGGAAATCACCGCCCTCACCCAGGACGACGCTCTGGTGCTCGCCGTCTTCAAGCGCATCTTCAACTCACATCGAGTGCGCCTGGCGCGCACGCTCGCGCCGGTCAAGATCGTCGCTACGGCGGCGCCCCGTAGGCGCCGCGCCGATTTCGCTAGCAAAGCATGGCTATAAGGGCACGAGAAACGTTTCGCTTCTCGAACTTTCCAATGGAGTCAGCCACGCGCCGCCCCCAAACCAAATCCCGGTCAGTACCGCATGCAGTACGATCTTCGCACCGCGCCGCGCCCTCGCTTACCTGTGCCCGCGCTACCGCGCTGATCGGAAGTTATCTCTCGGGAGATCTGCGCGCTAGGGAGCGACGCGCCTTCGAATCCCATCAGGGAGCCTGCCCCGACTGCCTGGGGTTTTCGCAAACCTACAAGAAAACCGTCGAGCTCACCCGCTCGTTTCTTCTCCTCCATCGGAGATCGCGCCCGCTGGAAATTGCGCCGCTGAATTCATCGCATCTTTAGCTCTCCTCGCCCCATCTAAAGACCAGCACAGAGCGGTGAAGCTCCGGCGAAAGATCCCGTGTAGAAACAGGAGAATCGATGAAAGCGATCGCAGTCAGCCCGCAAAGTAACCAACTTGGTCTGATCGATCTACCCGAGCCGTGCATCATAACTCCAACCGATGTAAAGCTTCGCATGATCGAAGCTGGAATTTGCGGCACGGACAAAGAAATTTGCACCTTCGAGTACGGCACGCCACCGCCCGGCTCGGCGGATCTCGTGATCGGCCACGAATCGCTCGGCGAAGTCGTCGAAGTCGGCGCCCAGGTGAGCCGGGTCAAAGTCGGAGACCTGGTTGTGCCGATGGTGCGCCGTCCCTGCCCCCACGAATATTGTGTCGCGTGCCGCTCGGGACGGCAGGATTTCTGTTTCACCGGCGATTTCACCGAGCGGGGCATCAAAGAGCGCCATGGCTTCATGGCGCAATTCGTGGTCGACGATGAACAATACATGAATCCGGTGCCGAAAAACTTGCGCGACATCGCCGTTCTCGTCGAGCCGCTGACGATCGCCGAAAAAGCTTTGATTCAGGTTTGGGACGTGCAGCGACGTTTGCCGTGGAGCTGCCCCGTAGCGCCGGACAAAGGCCCGTCCCATTGTCACCGAGCCGTTGTGCTCGGCGCGGGACCGGTGGGTTTGCTGGGCGCCATGGCACTGGCCACGAACGGTTTTGCTACTTATGTCTATGCGCGCGAGCCCGCACCCAATCCGAAAGCGGATGTGGTTGAAAAACTCGGCGCGCGCTATGTCTCCGCGGAAACCCACTCCCTCGAAACCCTCGCCGCGGAGATCGGCAACATCGATTTGGTCTACGAAGCCACGGGCGCCTCGCGCCTGGCTTTCGACATGGTCCAGCACCTCGGCACTAACGGCATCTTTGTCTTCACCGGCGTGCCGGGCCGTAAGGCGCCCGTCGAAGTCGATACGGATCTGATGATGCGCAATCTGGTTTTGAAAAATCAGGTGGTTTTCGGCACCGTCAATGCCGGACGCGACGCTTTCGAAGCAGCGATCCGCGACATCGGCGCCTTTGCCGCGAGTTGGCCCGAAGCTGTCCGTGGTCTCATATCAGGGCGATTTCCGATGTCAGCGCACCGCGATTTGCTCCTTGGCAAGGCCGGCGGCATCAAGAATGTGATCCAACTCAATTGACGCGAATTCAGCTTTCGCAACACCACGCGCCCCTTCGTTTTGACAAAGCTTGGTGGTAATACAAGCAGTCAAATGGGAGGAATCGTCATGAAGAATGGCGCGTGGACTTCCGCTTTGCTCTTTTGCCTCGCGTTGGGCTCCGGCTGCGGCAGTCTTGAAGTGGGACGGGACGTTCAGTCCGGTCGCATGGCGCTTCAAAGCCGGCGACCCGAAGAGGCGCTCACCTATTTGAATCGCGCGGTTGAATTGGATCCCAACTACAAACTTCCCAATCGCGCTCGCGTGGGTGTCCTGACCTACCTCGGACGCGCATACTATGAAACCGGGAACGACCCCAAAGCCCGCGCTGTCCTCCAGCAGGCTTTGCGCAACGATGGAAACGATGCGCTTGCGCACGTGTACTTCGGCTTGACGCTGTACCGCGCCAAGGAGCGCGATCAGGGACGCAAGGAAATCGAGACCGGGCTGAATGGCATCCACGCATGGCTCGACGAGGTCGCCGCTGACGGAGTTTACGGCCCCTACTGGGACCCGGGCAAATCTATTCGCACCGCAGTCGAGCGAACATTGGCCGGCAAGCCCGAAGCAGGCGAGTTCACGGCTTCGGCGGAACGGATCGCCCGTCAGTTCGACAACGAGTTTGACCGCGCGAGCCAGGCCGAAACTCAGTCTATCTATCAAAAGGGCGGCAAAGACTGAGGCGCCGATCTTAGACCCTGCATCTTTGCATCGGGATGTCGGCGTCTAAGGTGCGTGACCGATGCTCTGAAAAGGCACTGGCCGGAATATTTGATCGAAGCATGCTGCCTCGCGCTCTTCATGATCTCGGCCTTCAGTTTTGCGACGCTCCTCGAGCATCCGACATCGCCGCTGCGGCATGAGTTGACGAATCCCCTCTTGCGGCGAATTCTCATGGGACTCGCCATGGGCGGCACCGCCGTGGTGATCATCTATTCGCCGTGGGGAAAACAGTCTGGCGCGCACATCAATCCAGCGACGACTTTGACATTCTTTCGTCTCGGCCAGGTGCGCCCGTCGGACGCTGTGTTCTATATTTTTTTTCAGTTTATCGGCGGTGCGTTGGGTGCGCTCACGGCGGCGGCTTTACTTGCGAGCTGGGCCGCGCATCCGGCGGTGAATTATGTCGTCACCGCACCTGGCCAAGGCGGCGCGTTTGTGGCATTCTGCGCCGAATTTACAATTGCATTTATCCTGATGACGGCGATCTTACATCTGTCGAACCATCCGCGGCTGCACCGATGGACCGGTCTCGCTGCTGGAATTTTGGTCGCCACTTACATCACGTTTGAGGCGCCGCTTTCCGGCATGAGCATGAATCCAGCGCGCAGCTTCGCCTCGGCAGTGGCGGCGCGTCACTGGACCGATCTATGGATTTATTTTACCGCGCCGCTGATCGGCATGCTTGCCGCGGCGGAATTTTATTTGCGCATCAACGGAAAATCTCCCATTGCCTGCGCAAAGCTCCATCACACCAATAATCAGCGCTGCATTTTTTGCGGCAAACCAGCGGCCTCACCGCGCTCGTAGAACAATGATGAAACACACCATGAAAACAGAATTTTTCTGCGCTCTCGCGGCGCTGGCAATGGTCGGCGGCTGCGGCTCGCTCGAAGTCGGGCACAAAGTTCAGGCCGGACGCAACGCGCTGCAAACAGGCCAGCCGGAGACCGCAATTGCTTACTTGGCGCAAGCCGCCGCGCTGGATCCGGCCTACAAGACTCCCTACCGGCTCGGCCAAAGTGTGCTCACCTTTCTGGGCCGTGCCTACTACGAAACCGGCAAGGACAAAGAAGCGCGTGACGCGCTGGAGCAAGCGTTAACTCGCGACAGCAGCGATTCCCTGGTGCATTTGTATCTCGGTCTGGCGCTGCTCCGCAGCGGCGAGCGCGAACGCGGCGGACACGAAATCCAAACCGGCCTCAAAACGCTTCATGAAGACATCGATGATCTCGCCGCCGACAACATCTGGGGCTCCTACTGGGATCCTGCTCGCCAGATTCGCGGCGACATTCGAAGAGCTGCCGCGCTCAGCACCGACTCGCCGGAGTTGCCCGTGCTGGTTCAACGCATCGGCAAGTCCACCGACGAGGAGCCAGACCGGGTGCGGCGCGAAGAATCACGCACGCTTTACGGACGAGCCGGCGACAGTTGAGCGACGACTGAATGTTTCCCGGCTATCTTTCCAATCCGACACCTCGGCCCTCCGGTCGGTATTTTCATTCCTGCTGCGCGATGCGGCAAAGTTTTAACACCCGCGCAATCCGCGTGTAATTCCTCATCCAGATAATAGCCTCATCGAAGCTTGGGAGCGCTGCGGCGCTGATTCCGGAGTGTTCGCATCGTTTGTCAGCCCTCCGACATCCAACACCGAAACCGGAGACCGTGGCCCGATTCAAGA
>Ga0310810_10001352_pt1 | contig 25606 bp, 28 predicted proteins | sample NCmetagenome_FD_207641 | JGI IMG/M metagenome (GOLD analysis project Ga0310810, IMG submission 207641) | Soil microbial communities from experimental microcosm in Duke University, North Carolina, United States - NC | ecosystem: Engineered > Artificial ecosystem > Soil microcosm > Unclassified ...
CCCACTTCGATGCAGAGCTTCGTCGTTCCAACGACTGCGCCTTCGCTTGCACCCGTGCAGTTTGGACTTCGGCCTGCGCGGATTTTGGCGGCCGGTTTGCGCCTGGCTCGGGCTTGCTCGCCTCGCCAATAGCACCTGCTATCGGGCTTCGTCGGCTGCACCCGATCCAGGAGGCAAACCGTCTCGCCACATTCCCGCGCCCCGGTGAAATATCCGAGCGAGCCGCTGGACACCGATACCCGCTGGCGGGGACCTTCGGACTAGAATGCGCGCTGGTGCGCCTGGCGCACCGTGCGCGAGTCTCGGCGCACCAGTCATTCATCCAGGAGATCTTCGATGAGCAAGGGTGGCGGTTATCGTTCCATTGCGCTGATCGGCGTGCTGATGCTGGCGGCACTCTCCGTCGCGCCGATCGCCTCGGGCCAGGGGCAGACGGTTCTGAGATTCATTCCGCAGGCGGATCTGCGGATCCTCGATCCGATCACCACGACCGCGTACATCACCCGCAATCACGGGTACATGGTCTACGACACGCTGTTCGCGATGGATGCGAAGTTCCAGGTCCAGCCGCAGATGGTCGACAAGTACGAGCTCAGCAGCGACAAGCTCACGTACACGTTCACGCTGCGCGACGGACTGAAGTTCCACGACGGGCAGCCGGTGCGCTCCGCCGATTGCATCGCGTCGATCGAGCGCTGGGCCAAGCGCGATGCGCTCGGGCAGAAGCTCGCCGAAGCGACTGATTCGTGGAAGGCGGTCGACGACAAGACGTTCACGCTCAAGCTGAAGAAGCCGTTTCCGCTGACGCTCGAGGCGCTCGCGAAGCCGTCGTCGAACGTGCCGTTCATCATGCCCGAGCGCATCGCGAAGACCGACGCGTCGACGAACATCACCGACGCGACCGGTTCGGGACCCTTCAAGTTCGTCAAGGAAGAATGGGTGCCGGGCAGCAAGGTCGTCTACGTGAAGAACAAGGATTACGTGCCGCGCAAGGAGCCGCCGTCGTGGGCCGCCGGAGGCAAGGTCGCGAAGGTCGACCGGATCGAATGGATCTACATCCCCGATTCGGCGACGGCGGCGGCCGCGATCAACGCCGGCGAGGTCGACTGGTGGGAGCAGATGCCGCCCGATCTGATTCCGGTGCTCGCGAAGAACAAGAACGTCAAGGTCGAGAACATCGACCCACTGGGCTCGATGGGCCTGCTTCGCTTCAACTTCCTGTATCCGCCGTTCAACAACCAGAAGATGCGCCAGGCGCTGCTCTACGCGATCGACCAGAACGATTACGTGCTCGGCATCGCCGGCGACGCGAAGAACGGCCATCCCTGCTATTCGTATTTCACGTGCGGGACGCCGCTCGCGAGCGAGGTCGGTGCCGAGCCGATGAAGGGCAAGCGCGATTTCGAGAAGGCGAAGCAGCTCATCAAGGAATCCGGGTACAAGGGCGAGAAGATCGTGATCATCGACGCGACCGATCAACCGATCGTCCACTCGCAGTCGCTGCTGACGCTCGAGGTGCTGCGCAAGCTCGGGCTCAACGCCGAAGTCCAGGCAGGCGACTGGGGCACGCTGATCACGCGGCGCTCGTCGAAGGAACCGATCGACAAGGGCGGCTGGTCGATCTTCCATACGTGGCTCGTCGGTCCCGACGTGACGTCGCCGGCGGTGAACTTCGCGGTTCGCGGCAACGGCCAGAAGGCGTGGTTCGGATGGCCGGAAGACGCGAAGATCGAGGAACTGCGCGAAGCGTGGTTCGCCGCCACCGACGCGGCGAGCTCGAAGAAGGCGGCCGCAGCGGTGCAGCAGCGCGCGTTCGAGTTCGTGCCGTACGTGCCCACCGCGCAGTTCATTCTGCCGACGGCGTATCGGACGAACCTGAGCGGCGTCATCATCGCGCCGATGACGCTGATGTGGAACGTGGAAAAGCATTAGCAGGCCGTTCCATTCAGCTAGCGCGTAACGGCGGATGATCGCGTACGTCGTCCGCCGTCTCTTCTCCACCGTCGTCGTCATGGCGGTGGTGGCGTTCGTCGTGTTCTCGCTGCTGTACCTGACGCCGGGCGACCCCGCGGCGGTCATCGCCGGCGACATCGCGACGAGCGAGGACATCCAGCGCATCCACCAGCGGCTCGGTCTCGACGACCCGTTCCTCGTGCAGTTCGGCCGCTGGGCCGGCGCGCTCGCGCACGGCGATCTCGGCACGTCGATCTTCACGAATCTCCCGGTGGCCCAACTGATCGGGCAGCGCGTCGAGCCGACGCTGTCGCTGACGCTCTGCACGCTGGTCGTTGCCATTGCCGTCGCAGTGCCGCTCGGCGTCGTTGCCGCGGCGAAGGCGGGGACCTGGTTCGATCGTGCGGTGATGGCGTTTTCGGTCCTCGGCTTCTCGGTGCCGGTGTTCGTGCTCGCGTACATCCTCATTTTCACGTTTGCCGTCGCGCTGGACTGGCTGCCGGTACAGGGCTATCGCAGCATCCACGAAGGCTTCTGGCCGTGGCTGCGCCACCTGATCCTGCCGAGCATCGCGCTCGGCACCGTGTACGTCGCGCTCATCGCGCGGATGACGCGTGCCAGCATGCTGGACGTGCTCGCGCAGGATTACGTGCGAACCGCGCAGGCGAAAGGCCTTGCCCCGGACCAGGTGCTGCTCGGGCACGCGCTCAAGAATGCGGCGGTGCCCATCATGACGATCATCGGCATCGGCGTCGCGTTGCTGATCAGCGGCGCGATCGTCACCGAAACGGTGTTCGCGCTGCCCGGCATCGGCCGGCTCACCGTCGACGCGATCCTCCGCCGCGACTATCCGATCATCCAGGGCGTGACGCTGATCTTCTCGGCGATCTACGTGCTCGTGAATCTCGCCGTCGACCTGTCGTACGCGTTCTTCGATCCGCGGATTCGGTACTGACGTGGCAACGGTACTTTCTGCACCTGCCACCCCAGCCAGGTCGGTGTCGCCGACGTGGCGACGCTTTCGCGATGCGTTCCGGCGGCATCCGATGGCGATCGTCGGCGGCGTCATCCTCGTCGTGATGATCGTCGTCGCCGTGTGCGCACCCTGGCTCGGCACGATCGACCCGGAGGCGGTGTCGCCGATCACGCGGCTCAAGGCGCCGTCGTCGGCGCATTGGTTCGGGACCGACATGCTGGGCCGCGACGTCTACAGCCGCGTCGTTTACGGCGCGCGCATCTCGCTGATCGTCGGATTGGCGGTGGCGCTCATTTCCACGGTGCTCGGCATCGTCATTGGACTGCTGACCGGCTACATCCGCTGGCTCGATCCGATCGTGATGCGGGTGATGGACGGCCTGATGTCGATCCCGTCCGTCCTTCTCGCGATCGCGCTGATGGCGTTGACGAAGGCGAGCGTCGGCAACGTCATCGCCGCGATCACGCTTGCGGAAGTCCCGCGCGTCGTGCGGCTCGTCCGCAGTCTCGTGCTGACGCTGCGCGAGCAGACGTACGTCGAGGCGGCGATCGCCGCCGGCACCAGCCTGCCGCGAGTCCTGATGCGCCACATCCTGCCGAACATCGTCGCGCCGCTGCTGGTGCAGGGAACGTATGTGTGCGGGTCGGCGATGATCACGGAGGCCATTCTGTCGTTCATCGGTGCCGGCACGCCGCCGAACATTCCGAGCTGGGGCAACATCATGGCGGAGGGGCGCAGCCTCATCCAGATCGCCGGCTACCTGATCCTCTTCCCGGGCCTCTGCCTGTCGCTGACGGTGCTCGCGGTGAATCTGCTCGGCGACGGCATGCGCGACGCGCTCGATCCGCGCCTCGCGCGGCGGATGTGATGGCGCAGGGCACGACGACGCAAGCGCAAGGCGCGAACGGCGTGGTAGGTGCGGCGCCCGTGCTGCTCGACGTCGACGACCTCGCGACCTGGTTCTTCACGCGCGACGGCGTGGTGCGCGCGGTCGACGGCGTGTCGTTCACGGTCGGCCGCGGCGAAGTCGTCGCAATCGTCGGCGAGTCCGGCTGCGGCAAGAGCGTCACGTCGCTGTCGATCATGCGGCTGATCGCTTCGCCTCCGGGAAAAATCGTCAAGGGACAGGTGCTCTTCGAGGGCCGCGACCTGTTGCAGCTTTCCGAGCCCGAGATGCGCGGGATTCGCGGCAATGCGATCTCGATGATCTTCCAGGAGCCGATGACATCGCTCAATCCGGTGCTGACGATCGGTCACCAGATCGCCGAGGCGCTGGTGCTGCACCAGAGCTTGTCACGCGAGCGGGCGGCGCAGCGCGCGATCGAGCTGCTGCGGCTCGTGAGGATCCCGGAGGCGGAGCGGCGCGCAATCCAATATCCGCACCAGCTTTCCGGCGGGATGCGTCAGCGCGTGATGATCGCGATGGCGCTCGCATGTGAGCCGCGCCTTCTGATCGCCGACGAGCCGACCACGGCGCTCGACGTCACGATCCAGGCGCAGATCCTCGACCTGATGCGCGAGCTGCAGCGAAAAACCGGCACGGCGATCGTGCTGATCACGCACGATCTCGGCGTCGTCGCCGAAATGGCGGAGCGCGTCGTCGTGATGTATGCGGGGCGCAAGGTCGAGGAAGCGTCCGTGATCGAGTTGTTCGCGCATCCGCGACATCCGTATACCCGGGGCTTGCTCGATTCGATTCCGCGGCTCGGTGCCGGCCAACACGGCGAGACGCGTGTCAGGATGCGCCTTGCGGAGATCGCGGGGACCGTTCCTTCGCTGCTCGAGCCGATCGTCGGCTGCGCATTCGCGCCGCGGTGCCGTTACGCGACCGCACGCTGTCGCACCGATGCGCCGCCGTTGGAAAAGAAGGCGGACGCGCATTTCGCCGCATGCTGGGAATCGGAGCGCCTGGCGGAACATGCGAACGATGGCACTGAACATGCCCCCGTCTCCGGCATCGTGGAAAGCATCGTCGTGAGATCATTGCGATGAGCGCAGCGGCAACCCTTCTCGCCGTATCGCACCTCACCAAGCATTACCCGGTGCGCGGCGGCGTTCTCGGACGCTCCCGAGGCCACGTGCATGCGGTCGACGACGTGAGCTTCGCCATCGCGCACGGAGAAACGCTCGGGCTCGTCGGCGAAAGCGGCTGCGGGAAATCGACGGTCGCACGGACGGTGCTGAGGCTCATCGAGCCTACCGCGGGCGCGATCGAGTGGCGCGGCCAGCCGATCGCGGCGCTGCGCGCCAACGCCATGCGGCCCTACAGGCGGGAACTGCAGGCCGTTTTCCAGGACCCGTACGCGTCGCTCAACCCGCGCATGCGTGCGGCCGACATCGTCGCCGAGCCGATTCGTAATTTCGAGAGCGCGTCGGCGCAGGCGATCACGCAGCGGGTGCGGTCGCTGTTCGAGCGGGTCGGGCTGCGCGCCGACCAGATGACGCGCTATCCGTACGAATTCTCGGGCGGCCAGCGGCAGCGCCTCGGCATAGCCCGCGCGCTCGCGCCGCAACCGAAACTGATCGTTTGCGACGAGCCGGTTTCCGCGCTCGACGTGTCCGTGCAGGCGCAGGTGATCAATCTGCTCGTCGATCTGCAGCAGGAATTCGGCCTGTCGTATCTGTTCGTCGCGCACGATCTCGCGGTCGTCGAGCACATCAGCCATCGCGTCGCCGTGATGTACCTCGGCCGGATCGTCGAGCTGACGACGACGCGCAGGCTGTTCGGCAATCCGCTGCACCCGTACACCGAAGCGCTGCTGTCCGCCGTTCCGGTGCCGGATCCGGCTGCACGCCGCAAGCGGCTGATTATCGCCGGCGACGTTCCGAGCCCGATGCACCTGCCCGCCGGTTGTCGATTCCACACGCGCTGCCCGTACGCCTTCGATCGATGCCGTCGCGAGGAGCCGGCACTGGCCGAAGTCGCGCCCGGTCATGTCGTCGCCTGTCATCTGCGGGAAGCGCCCGCGCGCGAAACGCACTGAAGAGATCGCCGATGAAACGCCATCCTGACGCCGTCGCGCTGACGCGCAAGCTGCTTTCGTTCGACACGATCAATCCCCCGGGGGCCGAGCAGCAATGCGCCGATTATCTGGGCTCGCTGCTGCAGGCCGCCGGCTTCCATGTCGAATACGCAGCGTTCGCGCCGGCGCGCACGAGCCTCGTCGCGCGAATCGGACGCGAATCCGACAAGCCGCCGCTCGGATTCACCGGCCACATGGATACGGTTCCGCTGGGTGCGGCGCAGTGGAAGCGCGACGCCTTCGGCGGGAGCCTCGAAGGCGGAACGCTGTACGGCCGGGGCGCGAGCGACATGAAGAGCGGTGTCGCCGCGTTCGTCGTCGCGGCGCTCGAACTCGCCGAGCGCTTGAGGCAAGCGCCCGGCGTCACGCTGGTGCTGACCGCCGACGAGGAGTGCGGTTGCGGCGGCGCGGCGTTCCTCGCGCAAAAGACGAAGCTGCTCGGATCGGTCGGCGCGCTGCTCGTGGGCGAGCCGACCGCCAACTATCCGCTGGTGGGACACAAGGGCGCTTTGTGGCTCGAAGCGCGAACGACGGGCGTGACGGCGCACGGCTCGATGCCGGAACGTGGCGACAATGCGATCTACAAGGCCGCGCACGCCATCGAGACGCTGCGGCAGTTCGATTTCGACGTCGAGCCGCACGCTCTGATGGGCCGGCCGACGCTCAACGTCGGCATGCTTCACGGTGGCCTCAACATCAACTCGGTTCCCGATGCGGCGACGATCGGCATCGACATCCGCACGATCCCGGGGCAGGACCATGCCGGGCTTCGAGGCAGGCTGCAGAAGGCGCTCGGCGAGGGCGTCGAAATCGTTCCTCTCGTCGACGTCGCGGCGGTCTATTCCGATCCTGCGCAACCGTGGATGCAGCAGACCTTCGCGGCGGCCGCACGGCAGATCGGCGAGCGACCGAAGCCGCGGAGCGCAACCTATTTCACCGATGCTGCGGTGCTGAACGCCGTCTATCGCGACGTGCCGATATGCGTCCTTGGCCCCGGCGAGCCGCAGCTCGCACACCAGACCGACGAGTACTGCCTCGTCGATCGCGTCGAGCAATCGGTCGCGATCTATACCGAATTGATCCGCGCATGGAACGAATGACATGGCAAAGCTGAATCGACTGAGCGCAACCGAGGCCGCGCGCAAGCTGGCGACCCGGGAGATCACGTCGGAAGCGCTCCTCGCCGACTGTGCCGAGCGCATTCGCGAGCGCGAGCCTTGCGTGCACGCATGGACGATTCTCGATCTCGATCGCGCGATGGAGCGCGCCCGTCAGCTCGATGCGGCGCCGGCATCGGGACTGCTGCACGGCCTGCCGATTGCCGTCAAGGACCTCTTCGACACGTACGACATGCCGACGAGCTACGGATCGCCGATCTACGCCGGACATCGGCCGGCAGGCGATGCCGCCAGCGTCGCGCTCGCGCGCGCGGCCGGCGCCGTCGTCGTCGGCAAGACGGTGACGACGGAGTTCGCGACGTTCCATCCCGGGCCTACGTGCAATCCGCATGACCCGCGGTGCACGCCGGGCGGCTCGTCATCCGGCTCCGCGGCTGCCGTCGCCGACTGGATGGTTCCGCTCGCGTTCGGCACGCAGACCGCCGGATCGATCGTGCGACCCGCCGCGTACTGCGGCGTGGTCGGGTACAAGCCGACGTTCGGCACGCTGTGTCGCATCGGCGGCAGAATGATTTCCGATTCCCTCGACACGGTGGGCGGTCTGGCGCGAAGCGTACCCGACGTGGCGCTCTTCGCCGCTGCGTTGAGCGGTCGCGAGGATCTTGCAATCCATCACCCGGCAACCGCCGCACCGCGGATCGGCATCTGCCGAACCTACGAATGGGAGCGGGCGCTTCCGGAAACCGTTGCGTTGTTCGACGACGTGCACGCGCGACTGCGCGCCGCGGGTGCACGCGTGCGCGACGTCACGCTGCCGCCGCCATTCGCGAAGCTCGCGGATGCCCAGATCACGATCATGGTGCGCGAGGTCGCGCAATCGCTGACGCACGAGCGGCTCATGCATCGCGACGCGCTGAGCGCGGAAATGGTCGCGATGATCGATGCGGGTCTCGCCGTATCGCCTGCGCAATATGACACCGCACAATCGCTTGCGCGCGAATGCCGGGCGCTGCTGCCGCACGTTTTTGCCGAAGTCGATGCGCTCGTCGTCCCGAGCACCGCCGGCGAAGCGCCGGTCGGCATCGACGCCACCGGCGATCCGTTGTTCAACCGCATCTGGACGCTGCTGCACGTGCCGTGCGTTCATCTGCCCGTGGCACGCGGTCCGCGCGGACTGCCGATCGGCGTGTCCGTCGTGGGTCCCATCGGCAGCGATCGCGAGACGCTGCTCGCCGCCGACTGGATTCACGGACAGTTCTGAACGTCCGTCGTTCGTCGATGCGATCGCGAGCCGGTTTCGCGCGTCTGCTCTTCGCCGCCGCGCTCGCGCTGCCGGTCCCATCGCAGGCCGACGACACCGTGCCTCTCGATGGCGCGCGGATCGCGTTCGTCGTGGAGGACGTCGTTCGTGTTCCCTCGATCCGCATCAACCGCGCCGCGCGACTCAACATGCTCGTGTCGCCGCCGGACGGGTCGCATCGACTCTTCGTCGTCGACGCCGATGGCGCGGTGCTGATCGTCGACGGCGGCAAGGTGCTGCCAAAGTCGTTTCTCGATCTCGCCCGCGTGCGAAGGGGCGCGTTCCCGACGGCGGAAAGCCTGCAGGAAGGACTGAACGGCATTGCGTTCCATCCGGACTTCGCGCGCGCCGGCAGGCCCGGCTTCGGGAGGTTCTATACGTTCTCCACCGAGCGCGCCGAACCGGGCGTACCCACGCTCCCGACGCGCGGCAGCCTGCCCGTACATCATCACGACGTAATCGCCGAATGGCGCGTGGCTGCCGACAATCCTTCGGTCGCCGACGCCGCCAGTCGCCGGGAAGTGCTCCGCATCGCGCACCCGACCGAAGGCCACGTCGGTGGCCATCTCGGCTTCGATACGGCCGCGCGCGAAGGCGATCCCGACTACGGGCTGCTCTACGTCTCGGTCGGCGACGGTGCCGATACCGCGCTCTTCCCGCGTCATCTCGTCGACGAATGGCACATCGCACAGGACAAGGCGCTCGCGCTCGGAAAGATTCTGCGGATCGATCCACTCGCGCACGGCGACAAGCCTTATCGAGTGCCGGGCGACAATCCCTTCGTTCACGAGCAAACGACGTTGCCCGAGATCTGGGCATACGGGCTGCGCAACCCCGAGCGCTTCAGTTGGGATTCCGCGGGCGCGCATCGGATGCTGATCGCCGACATCGGCGCGAGGCAGTTCGAGGAGGTCGACATCGGACGCTCCGGCGCGAACTACGGATGGAGCGAGCGTGAAGGCTTCACGGTCGTCGACCACGCCGACGAATCGGTTCGCGGGCCGGTCGCCCACGACGATGCCGAGCGCGGCTTCACGCCGCCCGCGCTCGTATACGGTCGTCGCGGCGAGAACCTGGTGGCCATCACCGGCGGGTACGTCTATCGCGGCAAGGCGATTCCGGAGCTGCGCGGCTATTACCTCTTCGGGGACATCGTGAGCGGGCGCATTTTCGCGACCGACGTTTCGAAGCTCGTCGATGGCAGGCAGGCGACCTTCTACGAGCTGCCGCTGCAATACAACGGACGGCTCCAGACGCTGCGGCAGATCGTGCGCGGCGACCGCGTCGACCTACGCTTCGGCACGGACGACACGGGCGAGATCTATCTGACGTCGAAGCGGAACGGAACGGTTTACCGCTTCGCCCGGTCGGTCCCGGCTGCTGCGGAGATTCGTGCCGCGGATGCCGGCGACCGCTGATATCGCGTCACCAATCCTTCCCTGTCGCCGTCCCGAAGTCGTTCGACCGGCGCGACGAGCGGCCGGCGCGCAGCGCATGCCGGCGGTCGCGCTTCGCGCTGCGGATTTCCGTCTTTCCCTGGCGTCCCTTGACGGCGAGCGCGAGCTCGAGCGGCCGCGCGGATTTCGACACGAACGAGTCGAAACCGGCTGCGGCGACGTCCTCGATCACGTTTTCGCGTGGAATCCCGGTATGCGCGACAAGGCGTATCCGTGGTCCCCAGCGCTGGCGGATGCGTCGCGCCAGCTCGCAGCCGTCGATCTGCGGCATGTCGACGTCGGCGAGCACGACATCCGGTGCGTGCTGGTCGATGTCGGACAACGCCTGCGCCGCGCAATACGCGACCCGCACTTCGTGGCCGAACAACGACAAAAGCTCCGCGAACGAGTCGGCTGCATCGGGCAAGTCGTCGACAACGAGGACGTTCGCCATTGGAACACCGCACGCTTTGCGATCCGGCACATGTTGGACGCGCGTTCCATCCGACGCAATGGCGCGGCCCCGGAGTTTGCTGTAGGAGAGCGACTACAGCGATTGCGCATTGCGCTTTTATGCCGGGCTTGCGCATGGCGGTGTGCTACCGTACGTCGTGCGCAAGACGATTGCCGACCAGCCCGTCCACGCGGCAGTGGACGCGCGCGTCGTTGCGACCGTCGACGGCCTTCCGAGCTCGCCGCCGGGCGGGCTGCCGGCCGATCTGCCATTCGAGCACGCCGATGGCAACCACGTCGTGCTCGATCGTCGATTTTCGTTGATCGCATGCAGCGCAGGAGCGCGCTGATCACCGGCGCGAGCCGCGGCATCGGACGCGAAGTCGCGCGCACGCTCGCTGCCGACGGCTGGCATGTGCTTGCGGGTGTGCGCGATCCGGGCGCGGCGCCTGCGGGAACTCAGGCGGAGGTCGTCGACGTGGCCGATCCGGAATCGATCGCGGCGCTCGCCGAGCGGCTCGATGCGCGAAACGATCGCCTCGATGCGCTCGTCAACAATGCCGGCGTCTATCGGGGTCCCGCACGTCGCATCTGGGACGTCAACGTGCTCGGTCCGCTGCGACTCACGCGGGCGCTGGAACGGCTCCTCGCGCCGAACGCGCGCGTGGTGATGGTGACGAGCGGCCTTGGGCGGCTCTCGGCCCAGCGTCCGAGCCTGGTCAGGCGCCTGTCCGATCCGCGGCTGTCGCTCGCGGACCTCGAGCGCCTGGCCTTGGAGGCCCCCGACGGTTACGGTGCGAGCAAGGCCGCGCTGAACGCGATGGCCCGCCTGTTTGCAGCGGAGTTGAAGCCGCGCGGGATTCTCGTCAACGCGACAAGCCCCGGATGGGTGCGCACCGACATGGGCGGGCGCAGCGCGCCGCGCTCGGTGCAGCAGGGCGCCGCTAGCGTCCTGTGGGGCGTGCGCTTGCGCGCGGGCGGGCCGACCGGCGGCGTGTTCGAAGACGGAAGGGCGATCGATTAGCGGTTACGCGACCGGCATCGCATTGCGCCCGTCCAGCGTGACGGACGCGTCGGCTCCCTTCAGATCGACCGGCTGATTCCACATCATGTGCTTGTTGTCGATCTTCGCGTCGCTCAGTACCCAGTAGCGACCCGTCCTTGGGGCGACGACGGCTGTCGCTGAAATTGTTGATCCTGCTGCCGCTGCTGCTCCCGGATCGGCAGAGGCGGAATAGTGCTATCAGTCGCGCGCTCGATTGCCAGCGTTTCGTACGCGGCCCTCGGGGCATGGCGCTAGACTACCGAGTGAGGCAATCCGATCGGGTACGGTTCGGCTCGCTCGCGCGTTGGCGCAGCTCGAGACCGCACATCACGAGGTCGTCATGTCCGCTCCGGAAATCGTGACATCCACCAATGCGCCGACGCAACCCGTCTCGGCGCGCATCCGTGCGCGGGTGCGCGCAGCCGGCAAGCGCGCGCACGCGAACGACAACATCGCCGAATTCATCGACGGACCGGTCGAGCTCAAGGCGCTCGAAGACGAGGTCGCGCAGAGGATGCAGGCGCTGCTCGAATCACTCGTCATCGACACGCAGCACGACCACAACACGCGCGGCACCGCGCGCCGCGTCGCGCGGATGTTCCTGAACGAGGTGTTCAAGGGCCGCTATCACGCGCGTCCGGCGTCGACCGAATTTCCGAACGTCGAGCACCTGAACGAGCTGATGATCGTCGGACCGATCGCGGTGCGGAGCGCCTGCTCGCACCACTTCGTCCCGATCATCGGCAAGCTGTGGATCGGCGTGCTGCCGAATGAAAACTCGAACCTGATCGGGCTTTCGAAGTTTTCGCGCGTCGCCGACTGGGTGATGAGCCGGCCGCAGATCCAGGAGGAGGCGATCATGCAGCTCGCCGACCTGCTCGAGCATACGCTGCGCCCCGACGGCATCGCGATCGTGCTCGAGGCCGATCACCTGTGCACGCAATGGCGCGGCGTCAAGGACAACTCGCACATGACCAACAGCGTCATGCGCGGCGCATTCCTGACCAATCCGCAGTCGCGGCAGGAATTCCTCGATCTCGTGCGCAAGTAGGCGCGGGCGAGCAGGCAGGCGACCCCACGGTTCGTGACCGGAGGCAAACGATGAAGGCGTTGGACAAGGAACAGGTCGTCGCCGTGCTGAACCGATTGCTGGAATCGGAGCTCGCCGGCGTCGTTCGATACACTCACTATTCGTTCCTGGTGTTTGGCTACGGTCGAATTCCGATCGTATCGTGGCTTCGGCAGCAGGCCGACGAATCGCTCGCGCACGCGCAGCAGGTCGGCGAGTGGATCACCGCGCTCGGCGCCTATCCGTCGCTGCAGATCGGACCGTTGCTCGACTCGCATCAGAACGACATCGGCGCGATCCTTCGCGAGTCGCTCGAGAGCGAGCAAAAGACGCTCGCGGTCTATCGGCAGCTTCTCGGGCTTGTCGAAGGCCGTGCCGTGGCGCTCGAGGAGTTCGCCCGGCAGATGGTGTACGCCGAGGAGCTGCATGCGGCGGAAGTCGACAAGATGCTGCGAAAGCCCGGCGAAATCGGCGCGGTTCGCGGCGCGACCGCGTGACCGCTTGATCGACTGTCGGTTCGTGTCAATGCTGGCGACGCGGAACCGCACCGAGCCCCGCCGATCCAACGCACTTCGGCCAATCTCGCCGAACCAACGTCCTTCATTCACCGCGGAGGTCTCATGTCGCACTACATCGACGCAATCGTCATTCCCGTTCCCCGCGCCAACGTCGACACCTACAAGCGCATGTCCGAGGAATGGGGCAAGGCCCACTTGCGCCACGGCGCGCTCTATTACTCCGACTCGCTCAGCGACGACGTTCAGCCCGGAAAGGTGACGTCGTTTCCGCAGGCGGTGCAGCTCAAGGACGACGAGGTGATCGCCTTGGCATGGGTCGTGTACCGGAACAGGGACGACCGTGACCGCATCAGCAAGGCCGTCATGGAAGACCCGCAGCTCAAGGCCTCGATGGACCCGTCGAAGATGCCGTTCGACGGCAAGCGCATGTTCTGGGGCGGCTTCCAGACCATCACCGGGCTTGGCGGCGGCGCTTGACGCTCGACGCGCGACCGCCATGCCGCTCGATGAAGCCGAGATCGCGCATTACCGCCGCGAGGGCTTCGTCGTGCCTCGCTTCCGTTTGCCGGCTGCGGAAGTCGCGCGCCTTCGCGACGCGCTCGACGACCTGATACGCGCGAATCCCGGCGTCCGCCCCGAGAAGCTCGTCTCCGCGCACGTCGAAGGCGACAACGGAGAAGGCGTGCGCGGGGATCCGCGCTTTTTGTCGCTCGCGCGCGACGCACGGATCGTCGAGCTGGTGTCGCGCGTCATCGGCGACGACGTCATCCTCTGGGGTTGTCACGTCTTCTGCAAACCAGCCGGCGACGGCTACGAGACGCCGTGGCATCAGGACGGTCACTACTGGCCGATTCGCCCGCTCGCCAATTGCACGGTGTGGGTCGCGCTCGAGGCGTCGACGAAGGAGAACGGCTGCCTGCGCGTGATTCCCCGCTCGCATCGGCGTCGCAGGTTGCACGCGCATCTGCACGAGGACCGCTCCGATCTCACGCTGAACCAGCGTCTCGCCGGCGGCGCGTTCGACGAGCGCGACGCCATCGACGTCGAGCTCGGGCCGGGACAGATGTCGCTGCACGACGTCTACATGATCCACGGTGCGGCGCCGAACCGTTCCGGCAAGCGCCGGACCGGCGTCGCGTTGCGTTACCTGCCGGCGACGTCGGTGTTCGAACGCGATCTGCGTCCGACTCACGGCAAGACCGGCGTGCCCGTCGATTTCGCGCGACGCCCGCTGTGGCTCGTGCGTGGCGTCGATCGCAGCGGACGCAACGATTTCGTCGTCGGCCATCGCCGAGGGTACCGGGGCGATCGCTGAGCGATCGCGACGTCAGCCGGGTTTGCCGTCGAGACGCGGGCGCGTGAGTATCGTCGCGTAGCGAACGGCATAAAGCCCGAAGGCGAGGGACCACGCGACCGCGGCGGCCACGACCGTTCCGAGGTAGGCCGACGGAGCGACAAGCGGCCCGAATACGCGAACCAGCGCGGCCGCGACGATCAGCAGGAACGACGCTGTCTCGACGCCGTCCGCGCGAAGCGGGCGACCCGTATGGCCCCGAGCGGTTCGCACCATCATGCCGAGCGTGATCGCGCCCAGCGTTCCGACGGTCAGCGCATGCGTCGCCAGTACGGCGGGCAAATCATCGACAGCCGCAAGCACGCGCATGACGAGGTGCACGGGAATCCACGCATAGGCGGCATGAAGTATCCAGACCAGCGGAGCGCGCAGCGTGCGCCACGGCTGCCAAAGCACCACGCGCGCAACGTTGGCGAACGCGCATGCAAGCAAAACGAATTCGAGTACCGGCCCCTCGATTGCCAGCGCGTCGAGCGCGAGAACCGCGAACGTCGTTCCGAGCACCGCACGCTCGGTCGCCGGATGCCGCGTCGCATTGCAACCGGGGATGCCGTTGTTCGTGAACATCGGGATGACCCGGCCGCCCATGACGGTGACGATGAGCAGAAAGATGTCGAGGCCGGCGCGGATGCCGCGGTCCGCCGGCAGCGACGACGGGTGTCGCAGCGACAGGTGAAACGCGAGATCGGCGATTGCGATCGCGACGAGCAACGCAATGAAGATGTAGTTGCGCCTGTTGCCGGCCCTGGCGAGCGGCACCGCGATCGCGGCCGCGACGGCGAGCGGGAACGCGACGTCGACGACCATCGCAATGGAGGCATAGGGTGTCAGCGCGAGCGCGCGCGCTGCGAGCCACAGCGCAGCGAGCGAGGCGAGCCGCAAGCCGGTCGGCGTCGGCTGCTGCGTCCAGTTGCGAACGGCGGTGAACAGGAAGCCCGCGAGGACCGCCAGCGTGAAGCCGAACAGCATCTCGTGCGCATGCCACAACGGTCCGCGGAGATATGTTCCGGGTAGCCAGCCTGCGTATTGCACCGCCCAGATGGCGATCGACGCCGTGGCGAAGACGCTTGCGAGCAGGTAGAACGGGCGGAACCCGAGCTGCCAAAGCGCGAAGCCCCTGGGTACGGGACGCACCGTGATCGCCGCAACCTCGCCCGCCCGCGCGCTCAGTTGAAGCTTTCCTTTCCTTTAGGCTTGTCGCACGCCGCAGTGCGTTCGCGAACGCCCTTGCTCTCGTTCCACACGAGCCGTTTCTCGTTATACGCGAGCGGCGCTTCGGCGACGTCGCCGGGACGCGTGCCGTGGCTCCAATCCGGCGGGCAGATCGCGGTGAAGCTCGCGAACCCTCCGGTGCCGCCCTTGAGGCGCGGAAACCCGATCGCGATCAACGCGCCGGTTGGGGGGACCTGATCGAGATTCGCCACACCCTCGGCCTGCATGTACCCGTTGTTCATCAGCCAGTCCTCGGCGACGAGCGTCGGGGTCGAATCGGCATCGAGCGGCTCGTGGCCGTGCAGCAGGATGCGGCGCTCGAGGTGCAACAGCTTCAGCGCGTCGAGCGTGACGCCCGGAAAGCGGTGATCCGCCGGCTGGATGCGCGAGCCGTCGGGCCAGCGTTTCGACCAGTCGGAACGGACCATGACGACGCTGCCGGCGGGAACCGTGCCGTGCACGCGCTCCCACGCGCGCACGTCGTCGGCGGCGAGGTGGTAATTGGCGTCTGCCTGCACCTTGTCGACGATCGAGATGACGACGAGCTTGCGCAACGCGAGCGTCGGCGGCAATTCGTCGATCGCGGGGAAGCATTGATGCCAGTGCGCCGGAGGATCGAGCTGGGTGCCGAACTGGTCGGTCGCAAACGTGTACGCGGACGTCTCGAGACCGGTCTTCTCGTAGGTGAACGCGGCGTACGGCGACTTGTCGTCGAGGCGACCCGTGCCTTGCGCAAAGCGCGTCGTCGTCGGAAAGCCGCTCCACACCGGCGTATCGGGCGTGAGCACGTGCGACAGCGAGACGAAGCGGGCGCGCGCGAACGCGCTATCCCACACGTCCCACAAGCCGGGCGCGCGCGGCTTGCCTCGCGCATCGCCAGGAGACGGCAGCACGACCGCGCCTGCGACGCCGATACTGGTCAGCTTGAGCATCCGGCGCCGATCCATCGTGCCCTCCGGGAAAACGACCGCACGGTCCGCGCGGCAGGCCGGTGATGGTGCCGAGCGTTGCCACCTGCGTCAAGCAGTCGACAGTTGCACGAGACCACGCTCGAGCGCCTCGACGACGGTACGCCCGCGCCGCGACACGGTGAAGCGCGCGCCGGGTCCGACGAAATGGTCGGCGCGGCTTCGCTCCTGCGTCACCCATAGCGCGCCGCGCTGCACGCTGATCTCTACGCCCCGCGCGTCGTCGAGCGAGAGCATGTCGCCGCGCGCGAGCGCGAGCGTGATGGCGGCCTGACGGATCGACAGTTTCATGGCGGCATCATGCCCGTTGACGCTGCATGGATGGTTCGTCTACGATCGAACCATGAACGAAGGCCCGAACATCGTCTCGATCGCCGCGCTGCTCGGCGATCGTGCGCGCGCGGAGATGCTCACCGCGCTTCTCGGCGGCCAGGCGCTCACGGCGACGGAGCTCGCCGAGGTGGCCGGCGTGACGAAGCCGACGGTCAGCGCGCATCTCGCCCGCCTCGTCGACGCCGGCCTGCTCGCGGTCGAGGCGCAGGGGCGGCACCGCTACTTCCGCCTGGCCGACGACGACGTCGCGCAATTGCTCGAAAGCCTGATGGGCGTCGCGTTTCGCACCGGCGCGCTGCGTTTGCGCTCGAGCCCGCGGGAGCCGGCGCTTCGCAAGGCGCGCGTTTGCTACGACCATCTTGCCGGCGATCTCGGCGTGCTCGCGTTCGATGCGTTCCAGCGGCGCAAGTGGCTGCGGCACGACGAGAAGGGACTGCGGCTTTCGCCGGCCGGCGCCCGCTTCTGCAACGAATGGGGCATCGTGGCGGAAGGCGCGAGCCGCCGCCCCGTATGCCGCCTGTGCCTCGACTGGAGCGCGCGGCGCCACCACCTGGCGGGACAGATCGGCGCCGCGCTTCTTGCGCGCTGTTATGCGCTTGGATGGGCGAAGCGGCGCAAAGGCACGCGCATCGTCGATTTCAATCCGCGCGGCGAGCAGGCATTCCTGCAGCTCTTTGCATGATCGCGAAGATGCGGCACATTGCAGGCCGTCTCTCTCATTCGAAACGTCGGAGGTCGTGATGCACTACCGGATTGCGCTGCCGTTGCTGCTGTCGCTGGTCGTCACCGATGCGCTCGCCGAGGATTCGCGGCTCGATTCCGTCCAGAAGAGCGGAACGCTGCGCGTCTGCACGCCCGGCGACTATCGACCGTTCAGCGTCGCCAAGGCCGACGGCGCTTACGAGGGCATCGACGTCGACCTCGTGCAGGCGATGGCGAAGGCGCTCGGCGTCAAGGTCGAGTTCGTCAAGTCGCCGTGGCCGCAGCTCATGGACACGTTCGTCGCGAAGTGCGACATCGCCGTCGGCGGCATCTCCGTCACGCTCGATCGCCAGAAGCGCGCGTTCTTCACCGAGCCGTACATGGTCAACGGCAAGGCACCGATCACGAAGTGCGAGAACGTCGGGAAATTCCAGACGGTTGCCGACATCGACAAGCCCGGCGTGACCGTCATCGAGAATCCGGGCGGAAGCAACGAGCGCTTCGCACGGGCGAACTTCAAGCAGGCGAAGATCGTGATCTTCGACGACAACACGAAGATCTTCGACGAGATCCTCAAGGGCAACGCCGACGTGATGATTTCCGAGTCGGTGGAGACGATCGCGCAGCAGAAGCTGCATCCCGGCCTCTGCGCGGTGAATCCGACGAAGCCGCTGCAGTACGGCGAGATGGCTTACCTGCTGCCGCGGGGCGACGTCGTGTTCAAGAGCTGGGTCGACCAGTGGCTGCACCTCGCGAAAGCGACCGGCGATTACGGCCGCGTTGTCGAGAGCTGGCTCAAGTAGCGGAGTGCGGGGCGATCAGATGCGCTGCGTATCCGGGGCGGCGGGCGCAGGCCACGGGTGTTCGGGTTTCGGAGCGAAGATCGTGTCGGCCGAGGCCGGCGCGCCCTTCCAGTCGCCGCGCGCCATTTCGTTCTCGAGCTGATCCGGCTCCCAGCCGGCGTAACCGATGAAGACGCGGATGGTGTCCCGCGTCGCGCCCCGCTCGAGCAGCGTCCGCAGCAATTCGCTATCGCGGCTCAGGTAGACGTCTGCAACGATTTTCACCGCGTGCTCGGGCGGCGTCGGCGATCGAACCAGAAACGACAACACGCCGATCTCGACGGGGCCGCCGAAATAGACCCGTTCGTCGCGAAGCGGCATGTTCGCGATGTCGGGGAAGAGCTGCCCGAGCGTCACCCGCGTCGGCCGGTTGAGGATGATGCCGAACGGGCCGCTCGCAACGTTGTTCGTCACGAGCACGATCGAGCGCTCGAAGTTCGGATCGGGCAAGCCTGCGCGCGCCGTCAGGACGATCGCCGAACGCGGCGTTGCTTCGCCGGCGGCCGTCGCCGAGGCGGCAACGCCAATGGACAGCAGCAGCGCGAAGACCACGCCGAGCACCGCTCTTGCACGGTGAAGCGCGGTTGACAGAACGCCCGGACGCGCGCAGATTGAACGTCGCCGAACGGCGAAAGGAGGTGGTCGATGATGAAGAAAGCGGTGATGGGAACAACGCTCGCCGTGTTCGCCCTCGCCCCCGCGCTGGCGTGGTCCGATTGCGAGTACCACAATCAGTCCGCGATGGCGCAGATGGCGTCGGCAAAACCGGCCGAGAATGCATCTTCGGCGAAGACGAATGCGTTGCAGGCGACGCCTGCGGCGGCGAAGGCCCAGCCGAGCAACACGGCGAAGCGGGCGACCGCGAAGGCCGCGCCGTCGAAGACGAAGCCGGAAGCAACGGCTGTCGTGGCCAAGAACAACTGAGCCCGTTTCCACGATCGTTGAAGGCCCGCCGTGCGCGGGCCTTTTTTGTTCGTGCACGCTCAGCGTTTCGGCGGCATTGTCCACGATCGCCCGTTGCGCCGACTTAGACGGCGCGCGTCTTGGCGAACTCGCGCGTCGCTCAAGGCCCGCGGCCGCGCCTTGCAACCCAGTACGTCGCGCCTTCGGCGCCGTAGCGCTCAGCGTGTGGCACGTTGGCGTCGAGCGCGAATTCGTCGCCCGGACGCAGGTGCCGCACTTCCTCGTCGACGGTGAGCCACATTTCGCCCTCGACGACCACGGCCCGAAGGGAGAACGGGTGCGTATGGACGTCGATGATCGCCGACGGCGGCCACGTGCGGGTCAGCACTTCGTCGAAGCCCTCGGCCTTCGCTGCGGTTTCGAAGGCTTCGAATGTCGTTGTTTCCATGGCGACGCCCTCGCGGCTCGCGTCCTGCGCCACGTGCAGTGTACGCCGCCGAGGTGACGGCGTTCGCTCGCCGATGGCGCGACGCCCGCGGGACGACTACAATGACGCGATGGGCAAGCCGTGCATCATCACGGTCGCGATCACCGGGTCGCTGCCGGGGAAGAAGGACAACCCCGCCGTTCCGATCTCGGTCGGCGAGCAGGTCGAGTCGACACACGAAGCATTCGAGGCGGGTGCCGCGCTCGTGCACATTCACGTGCGTCGCGACGACGGGTCGCCGTCGTCGGATCCCGACCGCTTCGCGCAAGTCCTCGACGGCATCCGCCGCCATTGCCCCGGGATGATCACGCAGATCTCGACGGGCGGCCGCTCCGGCGCCGGGCACGAGCGTGGCGCGATGCTCTCGCTCCGCCCCGACATGGCGTCGCTCGCGACGGGCTCGTGCAATTTCCCTGCGCGTGTCTACGACAACTCGCCGGAGCTCGTCGACTGGCTCGCCGGCGAGATGCAGCGCTACGACATCAAGCCCGAGGTCGAGGCGTTCGACCTGTCGATGATCTTCAAGGCGTCGGCGATGCGCCGCGAAGGCAGGATCGCGGCGCCGCTGCACTTCCAGTTCGTGATGGGCGTGAAGAACGCGATGCCGGTCGACCGCGACGTGTTCGAGTTCTACGTTCGCACCGTCGAGCGCATCGAGCCGGGCGCCACCTGGACGGGCGCCGGCATCGGCAAGGACCAGGTGACGCTCGCGCGCTGGTCGCTCGAGCTCGGCGGTCATTGCAGGACCGGGCTCGAGGACAACGTGCGGATGGATCGGCATACGCTCGCGCCGTCGAATGCCGCCCTCGTGCGACAGGTCGCGGCGCTCTGCGACGAATACGGGCGGCGGCCCGCGAGCGCCGCCGAAGCGAGAGCCCTGCTGTCGCTTCGTGCATCGGCTGTCGAGCCGCGTCGCGAGCAGCGCGCGCAGTGACGCACAGCGGCTCGCGAAGCTGCTGCCCATCGACCGCGCTTATCGGCATATCAGCAATTTCGCATGTCGCGCCGCGCGACGTGCGCTAACGTAGAACGTCGTCGACGTCGAACCATCCTAGGTTCCCTAGCTAGCTGATGCCCGATCTCGTTTTGCCGCACGGCGGACGTGCGCTGCTTCCCCTCATGCTGCAAGGCGCCGAACGCACCGAGGCATTGCAGCGTGCGCAGGGATTGCCGAAGCTTCGCGTCAGCTCGCGCGAAAAAGGCGACCTCGTCATGCTGGGCATCGGCGGCTTCACGCCGCTCGACGGCTTCATGACGCATGCGAGCTGGAAGGGCGTCTGCGACGACATGCGCACGGAACGCGGCATCTTCTGGCCGATTCCGATCACGCTGTCGACCGACCCCAAGACCGCCGATTCGCTTCGCATCGCCGACGAGGTCGCGTTGCTCGATCCCGACGACGGCACCATCCTCGCCGTGCTCGACGTGCGCGAGAAGTACCGGATCGACAAGGCGCAGGAGTGCCAGTCGGTCTTCAGGACGACCGATCCCGCGCATCCGGGCGTGCAGATGGTGATGCAGCAGGGCGACGTGAATCTCGCAGGGCCGGTTCGCGTGCTCGGCGACGGCGGCTTCAGCGCGAAGTACGGGGCGCTATTCATGACGCCGCGCGAGACGCGTGCCGAGTTCGAGCGCCTGGGCTGGTCGCGCGTCGCGGCCTTTCAGACGCGCAACCCGATGCACCGCTCGCACGAATACCTGGCGAAGATCGCGGTCGAGGTCTGCGACGGCGTGCTCGTGCATTCGCTGCTCGGCAACCTGAAGCCCGGCGACATTCCGGCGGAAGTGCGCACACGTGCGATCGCCGTGCTGATCGATCGCTATTTTCGCGCCGGCACCGTCCTGCAGGCGGGCTATCCGCTCGACATGCGCTATGCCGGACCGCGCGAGGCGCTATTGCACGCGCTGTTCCGCCAGAACTACGGGTGCGCCTATTTGATCGTCGGCCGCGATCATGCCGGCGTCGGAAGCTATTACGGCCCGTTCGACGCGCATCGGATCTTCGACGAGATTCCGCGCGACGCGCTTGCCATCCGTCCGCTCAAGATCGACTGGACGTTCTGGTGCTACAAGTGCCGTGGCATGGCGTCGGCGCGAACGTGTCCGCATCCGGACGAAGACCGGCTGCTCGTGTCCGGCACCAAGCTGCGCAAGTGGCTTTCGGAAGGAAGCCCCGTTCCGGCCGAGTTCAGCCGCCCCGAAGTCCTCGAGATCCTGCGCGCGTACTACGCGTCGCTCGAGGCGCACGAGAAGGTGGAGGTGAAGCTGACCGGGCATTCAGCCCGGTAACGCCGTTTTTTCGGTTCGCGCGATCAATCGGCCGCGAGTCGGCTATCGTTGTTCGCCGTCGCCAGCCGCTCTTTCGCGAACGCGACGAAGCCGTTGACGAGCCTCGAGTGGAATCGCTCCTTCGGATACACGACGGACAGGTGACGGATCAGCGGCGGATCGAGCGGAACGCGCACCAGTTCGCCGAGCCGAACTTCCTTGTCGGCGGTCGCGCGCGACATGATCGCGAAGCCGAGTCCCGTCGCGACGATGCCCTTCAGAGCCTCGGGACTGCCCGCTTCCATCACGAGCTGAAGCGCGTCGAGAGAAAGGCCGGCGCGCTCGAGATAGTGGTTGACGACCTCGCGTGTGCCCGATCCCGATTCGCGGCCGATGTACGCGTGCTCGGTCAGCATGCCCGACGGCACGCTCGCGCGGCGCGCGAGCGCGTGCGCCGGCGCGCAGACGACCTGCAGCTCGTCTTCGCAGCACACGTCGGTCACGAGCGTGGGCAGGTGCGAGTCGCCTTCGATGAAGCCCAGGTCGAGGCTGCGCTCGGCAACGCGCGCCTGCACCGCTTCCGAGTTGCCGACGTGGAGTTGCGGCACGATGCCGGGATGCTGCGCCTTGTACTCGCCGAGGATCCGCGGCAGCAGGAATTCGGCGATCGTCGTGCTCGCGCCGATCAGGAGCGGTCCGGCTTCCTGGCCGCTGATTTCCTTGAGGCGTGTGCCGAGCTCCGTCGACAGCGCGAGAATGCGCTCCGCGTATTCGTAGGCCACGACGCCGGCCGGTGTGAGCGCGATCCGGCCATTCGTCCGGTCGAAGAGCCGGGTGTTGAATTGCTCCTCGAGCTGGCGGACCTGGAACGTCACCGCCGGCTGCGTCATGCACAACGCATCGGCCGCCTTCGTGAACGAGCGATGCTTGGCGACCGCGTGGAACGCCTGCAGGCGACGATCCGCCACTCTCGACCCCTGGAAAGGGATCCATCATACGCGGCGAAAATTATCGCGCGATCAGCGCGTTGAAATTGCCGGACGTGGCGGCCAACCCCGGTGGAGCGCTCATCGTGGAGCGTTGTCGCAACGCGCGACGCCCCTTTGGGCTATGATCCCGCCCTTCAATCCCGCTGACGGGCGATCGTCGGGCGCACCGGTCAGCGTTCGTCAACGCTTCTGCGCCGCCAAGGAGACAGCGATGAAGCCCTCTTCGTTTCGCTTCCGCATGCAAGTGAGGTCCTGGAAGACACTCGCCCTCGTGGCGGCGATGCTCGCCATCCCCGCGCTCGGGCCCGCGCAGGCGCAGAGCCTGCAGGAGAAGATCAAGAACCATCAGCCGGTCGTCGTCGTCACGGAGGACGACTATCGACCGTTCGAGTACATCGAGAACGGCAAGCCGGTCGGACTCGACAACGAGTTGTTCCAGCTGATGAAGGCCGATGCGAAGTTCGACCTGCGTCAGGAGATCATTCCCTGGACGGGACTCCTGGCAGGCGTCAGCAGCGGCAAGTATGACGCTGCGGTCACCGGCTCGCTCATCAACCAGGAGCGTATGAAGGCGTTCGACTTCGCCATGCCGGTAGCGGCGAACATGCACAAGTACCTGAAGCGCAAGAACGACAACAGCATCAAAAGCATCAAGGACCTGTCCGGCAAAACGGTCGGCGTGCAATCGGGCAGCGTGCTGTTCGCCCGGCTGCCTGAACTGCAGAAGATGATCGAGAAGACCGGCGGCAAGATGGGAAAGATCGTGCAATATGCGTCGTATCCGGAGGCCTATCAGGATCTGGCCAACGGGCGCGTCGATTATGTCGTCAATGTCGAGATCGGCCTCCTCTCGGTGATGGAGGAGCGCCCGGGCGTCTTCGAGATCGGACAGCCAGTCGTCGAAAGCCCGTCCTATGTCGGATGGCCCGTGAAGAAGGGCAACAAGGAAATGCTCGACTACCTCAACGATTTCCTGAGGAAGGTCAAGGCCAACGGCAAGCTCGAAGAGCTGCAGAAGAAGTGGTTGAAGACGAGCTTCAAGAACCTGCCCGAACACGTCGAGCCGAACTTCTGACCATCCCCGGCGTCCGTCGCGTAGCCACCTGAGCTCGCGCGGCGGCGCTGCGCCGAGTGCCTTACCTGCCGTTCCTGCTCCAGGGTGCGCTGGTGACGGCGTCGATCTCGCTCGTCGCGATCGCGCTCGGCATTCCGCTGGGTCTCGCGCTGGCGATCGTCCGCTGGCAGCGCATTCCCCTTCTGTCGCAGCTCGTCGCCTTGTACGTTAGCGTCGTCCGCGCGACGCCGGCGATTACGCTCGCGCTGCTCATCTTCTTCGGCAGTCCAAGCATCGGCATCGTTCTCGACGCGACGACCGCGGCCATCCTGACGTTGCTGATCAACACGAGCGCTTTCAACTGCGAGATCTGGCGCGCGGCGCTCATCGACTTTCCTCGCGATCAGCTCGAGGCCGCACGTGCGTATGGGATGTCGCCGGGCCTTGCGTTCCGCCGCGTCATCTTGCCGCAAGTGTGGCGCACGAGCCTGCCGGCGCTCGTGAACGAGATGACGCTGCTCGTCAAGGCGAGCCCCGCGCTCGCAGTGATCGGAATCGTGGACTTGACGCGAGCGGCAAGCCGAATCGGGGCTGCGACGTACCGACCGCTGCCGCCGTTCCTGGCCGCGACCGTCATCTACATGCTCATGGTGATGCTGCTCGTGGTGGCCCAAAGGCACGTGGAGCGGATGGTTCGGGAAAGGTACGGTACCGGATGATCCGGGATTTCGCGGTCGCCCTTGCGCATTACGACGCCTATCTGAACGGTCTGTGGAACACGCTGTGGCTCTCGGCCGCCACGCTCGTGCTGGCCTCGCTCGCCGGCGCTGCCGTCGCAGCGCTGATGCTTGCGAGGAACAAGGCGATGCGCCTCGCGGCAGCGGCATTCGTGGACGCGATGCGCTGCGTGCCGTTCCTGCTCTTCGCCTATCTGGTCTATTACGGACTGCCGGCATTGTCTTTGCAGCTCGACAGCTGGGCCTGCGGGCTGATCGCGCTGGTGATTTACCACACGGCTTACATGGCCGAAATCGTCCGCGGAGCGTGGACGAACCTCTCGCGCGAGCAGATCGAGGCCGGGCGGGCGTACGGGTTCGCGGGGTTTCCTCTGTTCCGCCGCATCATCCTGCCCCAGCTTTTCTTCGCTTCCGTCCCGGTCATCGGCAACCAGAGCATCTACATCCTGAAGGATAGTGCGTTCCTCATGATCATTACGGTGCCGGAGCTCACGTTCGCGGCAAGCTCCGTACAATCGACCTATTTCGTCCCGTTCGCATCGTTCGTGATCGCGATGCTGCTCTACTGGCTCGTGACGCTCGGCATCGAGGCGGCCGTGAAGCGCGTCGAGCTGGCCGCGGAGGTCCGCCGTGGCTAGCGCCGACGACGCGAGGCTCGCGGTGGAACTGCGCAAGCTCGGCAAGCGCTACGGTTCGCTGCAAGTGCTGGCCGACATCGACTTCAGCGTCGCCACCGGCGCCACCGTCTGCATTCTCGGTCCGAGCGGATCCGGGAAATCCACGTTGCTTCGCTGCATCAATTTCCTGGTCCGGCCGGACGAAGGCGAGGTCTATCTGCACGGCAAGCGTATTGGCGTGAAGAACGG
>Ga0310810_10001354_pt1 | contig 25598 bp, 15 predicted proteins | sample NCmetagenome_FD_207641 | JGI IMG/M metagenome (GOLD analysis project Ga0310810, IMG submission 207641) | Soil microbial communities from experimental microcosm in Duke University, North Carolina, United States - NC | ecosystem: Engineered > Artificial ecosystem > Soil microcosm > Unclassified ...
AACCCCCCTCATTCACGCGAGGGCAGTCACCGTAGACCGACAAGAAACTCGCGGATGGCCAGCGTGGTCTCGCGCGCTTTCTCGACCTGCACGTAGTGGCCGGCGCCGGGGATGACGGCGACGCTCGCGCCCGCGATTCGCTCACCGAGAAAGCGCGCGTATTTGCTCGGCGTGAGCTGATCCTCCTCGCCGCAGATCACGAGCGTGGGCGCATCGATCGTCGAGATCCGGCTCATCACATCGAACCGATCGCACGCCTGGAGATCACCGAGGACCACGCCCGGGCCGTTGTCCGCGGTCGACCGATGCAGCGACGCGCGCAGCTCGGCGGGCGCCTTCGCCGCGACCGCGAGGGACATCAACAGATCGACGCCTTTGACGTAATCGCTCGCCAGGAGCTCGAGCAGCCGCGGCAATACGCGCAGGCGCGCGCCGGTGCCGACGAGGATCACGCCCTCCACGCGCTCGGGATACGCCAACGCGAACTGCTGCGCGATGGCCCCGCCCATCGAGTGCCCGCCGATGACAACGCGCGCGATCCCGAGCGCGTCGAGGAAGTCCGCCACGATCGCAGCGGCGTCCTCGATGCGCTTGGGGATGCTGCCGCCGGAGCGGCCGTGCCCAGGCAGATCGACGGCGATGACGCGGGCGACGTCGGCGAGGCCTTCGAGCTGATGCACCCACGCCGCGCTCGAACCGCCGGTGCCGTGAACGAAGCACACCGGCGGCCCGCCGGACCCGGCCGTCGCGTACGCGATCGGGACGCCGTTGACCAGAATCGAAGGCGTGGCGATCAGCCTTTCCCGAGGTAGTCCGCGAAATACTCTTCGGGCGTCACCCGGCGCCTGGTGAAGCCGAGCCGAAACGCCTCGGCGGTGAACATCTCGATCTGCGCGCGGTTCTTCTCGAACCCGTAGGGATGAGAGTCGTCGCCCATCACCGCGGCAGTCGCCTCGAGCTCGGCCTCGAGCCACGGCGTCGCATACGGAAATCCCCGCTGTGCCGCCGCGAAGCAGTCGTTGGCGGCGATGAACGCGTCCGTGAGGCTCTGCGCGATCCAGCGGTTCGCGTCCCAGGCCTCACGCCGCAGGACGATGAGATGCTGCGGCGGAAATGCGCCGGTCGCGCGGAAGTACTCGGCTTCGACGTCGCGGAAGCTCGGGAACAGCCGCGCCACCGGTCCGCGCTCGGGATGGTAGGCCTGTGGCCGCGGTGGGCTGTACATCGCTTCGAGATCGCCCGCGATCAGCATGTCGGACAGCGACCGGCCCGGCGGCGGCGTCTTCACGCCGGCGCGAAGCCCCTGGTCCATCGGCGTGGTGGACCACGGGGTGTCGATGTCGCCGATCCACCACTCGATGTTTTCCGGCTCGACACCGACGAAGCGCAGGAAGTGTCGATACCAGATCGAGCCGCTCGCGGTGTAGCTGTACATTCCGATGCGCTTGCCGATCAGATCCGCCGGCTTCGCGATCGGCCCGCCCCGGCGCACGTACAGATCGCGCGCGGTGAAGTTGCGTAACGGAAAGACCGGGAGCCCGACGAGCGCGCGATCGCCTCGATCGAGCGCATAGAGATACTGCGCCATCGACCACTCGCCGCCCTGCACGGCCGGGTCCTGCACCGCGCGGCGCAGCATCTCGGCGCGCTGCGGCCACGAGCCGCGGCTGCCGAGCAGGATTCGGAGCGCAATGCCCTTGGGCTTCACCTCGCCCGTGGCGAGCGGCATGAGGCGCGCGTAGTCGCCGCAGGTCAGCGTGATCGGAAGCTCAGCCATTCTTGCGCGCCTCGAAGATCGCGCGCGGGTTACGCACGAGCATCTGATCGATCTGATCCTCGGTGACGCCGGCCTTGCGCAGCGCGGGCAGGATGTCGTCCGAGATGTGGGTGTAATGCCACTTCGGACGGGTCCGGCGCTTCGCGTCCTCGGACAGCATGTCTGTCCAGCAGTTCGCGTCGTGCGAGAGCACCATCTTGCCCGCATAGCCCTCGGCGCACAGTCGTGCCAGCACCTCGACGCGCTTGTCGGTCGGCAGGTAGTTGTCGAGCCCGAACCGGTCCATGCCGATCGTGCTGCCGCGCTCCATCAGCCCGCGCAGATACTTCAGATCGTCACTGTCACCGCTGTGGCCGATGATGACGCGAGTCAGGTCCACGCCCTCCTGGGCGAAGATCGCCTGCTGCGCCTCGCCGGAGCGGCCTGCGGCCCACGTATGCGTGGAAATCGGCACGCCGGTCGCCTTCTGCGCGCGCGCGGAAGCGCGGAGCACGTTATCGATGACGGGCGTGACACCCGCCGTGTCCGTCGCGCATTTGATGATCGCCGCCTTGACGCCGCTCTCGCCGATCCCCTGCGTGATGTCACGGATGAACAGATCGGCGACCGCATCAATCCCGTGAGCGTTGAAGTACCGCTGTGGCATCCACCACACGCCGGTGGCCACGATGATGTGCACCGGCGAGCGCCGCGCGACCTCGGCGATCAGCCCGATGTCGCGGCCGAGATCGACCGTCGTGAGATCGACGATCGTGCGGATGCCCCGCGCGTGCAGATCGGTCAGCTTGCGCTCGGCCAGTCTGAGGATCTCGGCCCGGTCCCACAGGTGCGGCCAGTTCTCCTGCACGCCCGGCGAGCGCGTGACGATGTGCTCGTGCATCAGCGTCGGCCCCAGCTCGGCCGTGGCCACGGGGCCACGGACGGTGTCCACCGTCGTCACTTACGGAACGCCTTGGCGCCGGCCGCGGCGCGCGCGAGCAGATCGGTGGCACCGGCTTGAATCCACGGGAACACCACGCTGAAGAGCACGCGCACCCCCATGGCCGTATAGCGCTCGGCGTTGGCGAGCGTGACGAGCGTGCCCGCCACGCGGCCGGCCTGGACGATCTTGGTGATCGCGCCGTCGATCGTCCGCTGCACGTCGGGATGGCCGACGTTGCCGATGTGGCCCATCGACGTGGCCAGATCGCTCGGCGCCACGAAGAACACGTCGATGTGATCGACTTTCAGAATCTCGTCTAGACGCGGGATGGCGGCGATGTCCTCGATCAGCACCATCAGCATGCTCTGGTCGTTGGCCGTCTTGAAGTAGTCGTCGACGCCGAAGCCCTGCCGGCTCGTGAACATGCCGCGCTTGCCGAGCGGCGCAAACTTGCCGGCCTCGACGACGGCGTCGGCCTCGGCGCGGCTGTTGACGTGCGGCACGACGATCGCCTGCGCGCCGCGGTCGAGCGTGCGATAGATCGTCGCGTAGTCGTTGTCCATCACGCGTACGACCGACGTCTTGCCCCACAGGTCGCAGGCGCGGGTGAGGTTGCCGAGGTCGGCATAGTCGACACCGCCGTGCTCACCCTCGAGCCAGATGCCGTCGACGTCGAGCGTGCCGAGCTGATCGATGAGATCGGGATCGTTCGTGCCGCCGATGATCGTCGCGACGCGGCCCGCCGCCAGCGTCTGCTTCAGCCGATTGGGTCGAATGTTCACGGCGCCTCCTCTTGCGTGTCGTCCCCGCGTCTCCCGCGACGGCGATGTACCGTACCATGGCCGGCATGACGCCGCTGCCGTCGGACGTCACGCCCGATCGTCTGACCATGGTCCTGCGCCGCGCGGGCGTGCTTGCCGGTGGCAAGGTCATCGACGTCGCGGCGGAGAGCTCGCGCGATATGCCGATCTCCAGAGTTACGCGGCTGCGCCTGACGTACGGCCCCGGCGCCGACGGCGCCCCGTCGCACATCTTCTTCAAGACCGAGCGTGAGGACATCGACGAGCGCGTCCGCGAGCTCGGGCGCAAGGAGGTCGGCTTCTATCAGGTCGTGGCCGCCGGGACGCCGGCCGGCCTGTTACCACGGTGCTACGACGGCGTCGCCGATCCGGGACGGCCGTGGCAGCTCATGCTCGAAGACCTGAGCGCCTCACACGAGACGCTGGGCGAATGGCCGCTGCCGCCGTCGCTCGAGCGGTTCCAGGCCGTGGTGGACGCGCACGCGCGGTTTCACGCGGCGTGGTGGGACGACGAGCGCCTCGGCGTCTCGGTCGGCGCGTTCGCCGATGAGGCCGGCGTATTCGATCGCCAGCTCGCCACGTTCGAGAAGGATTTCGCCGCATTTGTCGATCGCCTCGGCGACCGTTTGTCGACCGACCGCAAGCGCGTGTACGAGCGCCTCTTCGCGGCGGCGCCGCGGCTGCTCGACCGATACCGCTCGCACCGGAACCTGACGATCATTCACGGCGACGCCCACGTGTGGAACGCGCTGCTGCCGCGGACTCTCGCCGCCGATGACGTGCGACTGATCGATTGGGACGCCTGGCATGTCGACACCGCGACCGACGACCTTGCTTACATGATCGCCGTGCACTGCTACCCTGACTGGCGGCGACGCCACGAGCGGCCAATGCTTCGGCGCTATCACAACGCGCTCGTGGCCGGCGGCGTGCGCGACTACTCGTTCGACGCACTGTCGCAGGACTACCGGCTCTCCGCACTCTGGCAAATCGTGACGCCGATGTGGCAGGCGCAACACGGGATCGGCGCCTGGGTCTGGTGGAATCACCTCGACCGCATCATGAGCGCGGTGCACGATCTCGGCTGTCTCGACCTGCTCGACTGAGCGGTCAGCCGCGACGTAGACGCGCGACCATCCCCAGCGCGTACGGCGCGCCCTCGAGCAGCTGCGCTAGCATCAGCTCGTCGAGCTGGATGCCCGCCCGCCGCGCGGCCTTCACGCACGCATCCCGCGTGTCGGCGTCGGCCTGATCCGCGCCGCCAGACAGCATCGGCGGCGGCGTGACGTCCGGTGCCGTTGCGCCGGGGACGAGGCGCGGCCGTCGCGTATGCCACTCGGTCGCGTGCTCGTACGCGTGGCCGATCTTCAGGATCGTCGTCTCGCCGAACGGACGGCCGAGGATCTGCATCCCGAGCGGAAGACCATTGGCGCCGAAGCCGTTGGGCAGCGCGAGCACCGGCTGGCCGGTGACGTTCCACGCCGTGAGCAGACTCGGCCTCTGCCAGAACGAGACGCTGCGATAGTCCGACAGCCGCGGCGCCTCGCCCATCCCCGCCGTCACGAATGCATCGAACTTCTCGAACAGCGGCTGCATCTCGAGCACCATGCGACGGCGCTCGCGCGTCGCCTGGACGTAGTCGTTGGCGGTGAAGAGCACCGAGGGCAGCACGCGCGAGCGGAAGTCGGCACCGAAGTCTTTCGGCCGCGCGATCAGATTCGGCTGGTGGATGCTGAAGATCTCGCTCTCGGCGATGATGATCTTGACGTCGAAGTATTCGGCAAGCGGCCGCACGCGGCACTCCTCGAGCGTCGCCCCTAGCCCGCGCAGCACATCCAGCGCGGCGTCCATCGCGCGGCGCACGTCCGGGGACGCGGGCATGTCCGCTTCCCAGTGATGGCGCAGGACGCCGATACGGAGGCCGCGCAGGTCCCCGCCGAGCGCATCCTTATATGTGGGGATCGGCCGGTCCACGCTGCCCGGGTCGGCCGCGTCGTGACCGGCGAGCGCCTGCAGCACCAGCGCGCAGTCTGCGACGGTGCGCGCAAGCGGCCCGCAGTGATCGAACGTGTACGAGTTGGTGATCACGCCGGTGCGGCTCACGAGGCCGAACGTCGGCATGAGACCCACGGCGCCGCACAGCGAAGCCGGCCCGCGGATCGAGCCGCCGGTGTCCGAGCCGAGCGCGACCGGCACCATCCCGGCGACGACCGCTGCGCCCGAACCCGATGACGAGCCGCCGGTGAAGCGCTCCAGGTTCCAGGGATTGCGCGCGGGCGGCCACGGCAGGTCGAAGGACGGGCCCGCATGGGCCATCTCGTGCGTGGCGAGCTTGCCGAGCAGCACCGCGCCGGCCTCGTAGAGCTTGCGCACCGTCGTCGCGTCCTGGGACGGAATGCGATCGATGAACACGCGCGAGTGGCCCGAGGTCAGGATCCCACGGGTGTCGTAGATATCCTTGAGCGCGAACGGGATGCCGTGCAGCGGCCCGCGGTACCGGCCCGACGCGATCTCGGCCTCGGCCTCCCGCGCCTGCCGTCGCGCAAGATCGAAGGTCGGCGTGATGAACGCGCGCGTCTGGCCATCGTAATCCTCGATGCGCCGGATCAGCGCGTCGGTGAGCTCGACCGGTGACAGCCTGCGCGCCGCGATCCGCGCGGACAGCTCCGCAATCGAGAAGTCGTGAAGGTCGGTGGCCATGGTCGTGCGCTCAGCCGACGCGCGCAGGCTTCAGGACGTGCGCGAAGTGACTGAGCAGCAGCCAGCGGGGAAACTCCTCGACGAGCGCGCGCGGTCCCTCCAGCTTGATGCCGCCGGCGCGCACCGCATCCGCCCATGCGAGGTGCCCCGCCCACACACGCGCCAGCGCGCCGACGTCCGCGCGGATGACGAGATCGACTTCGAAACCCGGATCGCGCATGCAGACGTCCGCGCCCGCCGGCTCCAGCACCAGCCATGCGGTGCGCACCTGCATGCACCGCGCGGGCACGCCTCGGAACTCGAACCGGACGACCACGCGCGGCTTGGGCAGCCGCGAGAGATCGATGCGGCGGTGCATGGCCCACATCAGTAACGCGGGGTCGAGGTTGTGAGGCGCGAATTGCTGCCCGGCATGGCGCTGGCCCCAGGCGCCGAGCTGCTCGACGACTTCGCGAAACTCCTCACCCGCCTTGGTGAGGCGGTATTCGCGGCCGCGACCCGCCGGCAGGGCGCTGCTCTCGATGACGCCGGCGTCTTCGAGCTCGCGCAGCCGCTGGCTCAGCAGCGTGCGCGAGATGAGCGGCATCCCGGACCGGATCTCGTTGAAGCGCCGCGAGCCGGTGAACAGCTCGCGCAGGATCAGCGGCGTCCAGCGCTCCGCGAAGATCTCGGACGCGACGGCGACGGGACAGAACTGGCCATAGCCTTTCATGGGCCCTGACTGTAGGCGCGCCTCCTGGACGCGGCAAGTCCATTTTTTGGTCTTGGCGAGGACCGGGAGGGCTGCCATTGTCACTGGCGGAGGACAATCACATGCCCAGTGACACCATCCGCACCAATCGCACCGAGCGGACCGACTGGGTGGCGGTGGCCGACGAGCTGGCCCCGCTCTTCGCGGCTCGCGCCGCCGGCCACGATGCCCACGACACGTTCGTGTCCGACAACTATGCCGACCTGCGCCACCGCCGCGTGTTTTCCGCGGCCGTGCCCGCCGAGCTCGGCGGCGGCGACGCCTCGCATCCCGAGTTGTGCGACGTCTTGCGGCGCCTCGCGCGCGGCTGCTCGTCCACGGCGCTCGCGCTCGCCATGCACACGCACCAGGTCATGATCCCGGTGTGGCGCTGGCGCCACGAGCGCGCGGCGGTCGACGGTCTGCTACGCCGGATCGCCGCCGACGAGCTCATCCTCGCCAGCAGCGGCGGCTCGGACTGGCTCGCCGGCACCGGACGCGCCGAGAAGGTCGACGGCGGCTATCGCGTGAGCGCGCGAAAGATCTTCGCCAGCGGCTCCCCGGCCGCCGACCTGTTTTCGACGATGGCCGTGTACGACGATCCGGCGGAGGGTCCAACGGTGCTGCACTTCGTCATTCCGTTCGACACACCAGGCGTGCGCGTGCACGACAACTGGCGCACGCTCGGGATGCGCGCCACGGGCTCTAACGACGTGACGCTGGACGGCGTCTTCGTGCCCGATGCCGCCATCGGCGTGCGGCGTCCGTCGGGCCGCTGGTCACACGCCTGGCACATCGTCGCCGCCGTCGCGCTGCCGCTGATCTACTCCGTCTACACCGGCGTGGCCGAAGCCGCGCGCGACGCGGCCGTGCGCGAAGCCGCTCGCCGCCGCAACGATCCGGCGACCCAGGACATGGTCGGCGCCATGGACACCGAGCTGGCGGCGGCGCGCCTGGCGTGGCGCTCGATGGTCGACGCGGCCAATCGCGGTCGCGTCGGCGCCGACGTCACGAACGAGATCATGATCGGCCGCGCGCTCGTCGGGCAGGCGGCGCTGCGGACGGTCGAGCTCGCGATGGAGACGGCGGGGGGCGCCGGATTCTTCCGAAGCGCCGGCCTCGAGCGCCTCTTCCGCGACGTACAGGGCGCGCGCTACCACGCGATGCGCGGCCCCGCGCAGCGACGCTTCGCCGGGCGCCTGGCGCTCGACGTGGACGTGGACGAGTAACAGGAGGACCAAGCCATGACGATTCGATTCCCGGCTCTCGCGCTGATCGTGTTCGTGCTCGCAGGCCCGGCCGTCGCGTCGGCTCACGACGGCGAAACGCTCGGCAGCGTCCGCTTCCCGACGTCGTGTACGCCCGCCGTGCAGCCCGAATTCGAGCGCGCGGTCGCGCTGCTGCACTCGTTCTGGTACGAGGAAGCACTCAAGACGTTCACCGCGGTCACCACCGCGGAGCTGACGTGTGCGATCGGCTACTGGGGCATGGCGATGAGCGTGTACTACCCGCTCTGGCAGCCGCCGAGCCCGGCGATGCTGGAGAAGGCGGGCGCGGCGCTCGACAAGACGCGCGCGCTCGCCGCGACACCGCGGGAGAAGGACTACATCGGCGCCATCGCCACGTACTATCGCGACCACGACAAGCTCGACCATCGCACGCGGGCGCTGGCGTACGAAAAAGCGATGGAGCAGGTCTCCCAGCGCTACCCGGACGATCGCGAGGCCGCGGTGTTCTATGCGCTCGCGTTGACCGCGACGGCCGCGCCGACGGACAAGACGTACGCCAATCAGCTCAAGGCGGGCGCGATCCTCGAGAAGGTCTTCGCCGAGCAGCCGAATCATCCCGGCGTCGCGCACTACATCATTCACAGCTACGACTACCCGCCGCTGGCCAGCCGCGCCCTCGTCGCCGCGCGCGGCTACGCCAAGATCGCGCCATCGGTGCCGCACGCGCAGCACATGCCCGCACACATCTTCACGCGGCTGGGACTGTGGCAGGAGTCGATCGAGTCCAATCGCGCCTCCGCGAACGCCGGCAAGGCGTACTACGCGCGCATGGGCAAGGACACGGTGTGGGACCAGACGCTGCACGCGCTCGACTACGTCGTCTACGCGTATTTGCAGACAGGCCAGGACAAGCAGGCGCGGGCGGTGCTCGAGGAGCTCGCGGCGATGCAGAAGGCAGAGCCGGAGAGCTTCGTCGCCGCTTACGCCTACGCCGCGATTCCGGCGCGGCTCGCGCTGGAGCGGCATCGCTGGAGCGAGGCCGCCGCGCTGACGCCGGCCTCCAAGCCGTTCCCGTGGGACCGCTTCGCGTGGGGCGAAGCCATCACGTCGTTCGGCCGTGCGATTGGCGCCGCCCGCACCGGCGATGCGGCGAGCGCGCGCGCCGACGTGCAGAAGCTCGAGGGCTATCGCGCGTCGCTGATCGCCGCCAAGCAGACGTACTGGGCGTCGCAGGTCGAGGTGCAGCAGCACGCGGCGGCGGCATGGGCCGCACGCGCAGAAGGCAAGAACGACGAGGCCCTGAAGCTGATGCGCACCGCCGCGGACCTCGAGGATTCGACGGAGAAGCATCCGGTCACGCCGGCGCCGGTCGTGCCGGCGCGCGAGCTGCTCGGTGAGCTGCTGTTGGATCTCAATCAGCCCGCACAGGCTCTCGTCGAATTCGAAGCGTCCGCGACACGCGAGCCCAACCGCTTCAACGGTCTCTTCGGCGCGGCGCGCGCCGCGGAGCTGTCTGGAAATGCCGCGAAGGCCAAGACGCTGTACGCGAAGCTCGTGTCGATGTGCGACGGCGCGGACGGGGACAGGCCCGAGCTGCGTCAGGCCAAGGCGGCGTTGGTGAAGTAGCGGTCAGCCGCGCCGCAGGCGATCGAACGCCTCGCGGACGGCGTGCACGCGAGGCCAGGCGTCGAAGGCCGCTCGCATCTCGGCGCGAGGGATGCGGGCGGCTGTCGCGTCGATCGTCTCGACGGCGAGCCGCGTGCTCTCGAACGCTTCCTCGATGCGACCGGCGTCAGAGAGAATGCGGCCGCGCAGATGCGCGATCTGCCACGTCGCGGTCGGGTAGCCGATCGACTGCGCGAGCTGCAATGCCTCCCGGCTATCGGCCTCGGCACGCGTGCGGTCACCCTGTCCGAACGCCAGCTCGGCTCGCAGCGCGAGCAGCAGCGCCAGATACTTGAGGCACCGCGTCCGGCGCGCCAGATCGAGGCCGGAGTCGATGTCCTCGAGTGCTTTGCCGGTTTCGCCGACGGCGATCAATGCCGCCCCGAGCGGCACCGCGGCCCGCATGGCCCAGCGCCAGCGGTGGACACCGAATGCTTTCGCGATGCGTCCGCGCGTCTCCTCGAGCAGCGCGAGCGCGGTGCCGGGCTCGCCAAGCGCGACGTGATCGTTGCCGAGATTGATGAGAGAGCTGATCTCGACGTTCGGAATCTTGTGGCGCTGGCCGAGGTCCATTCCCTCGCGGTCGTACTCGGTGGCCCTCGCGAAGTCGCCGACCTCCTGGTGCAGCCAGCCCAGGCTGTTCGTGAGACGGCCGATGTTGAAGAACAGGTTGCGCTCCCGCGCCCGCGCCAGGCCGTCCTGGATGACGATGAGCGCCTCGTCGAACTGCCCGAGCGCGCCGTGCGCGATGCAGCGGAAGGCGAAACACAGGTTTTCGTGGAAGGTGTCGTGCGCGTCGCGCGCGATGAACTCGCCGCGCTGGAGCGCGTCGAGCGCTTTCCGGAAGTCGCCGCGCCATGCCGAGGTCGCGCCGAGCATGACGAGGCTCTGGCCGACGGTCTCCTTGAAGTCCTTGCCCTCGGCCAGTCGAACCGCCTCTTCGAGATGGCGTGCGGAGGCGTCCAGATCCCCCTCGACCTGGTCGACCAGTCCGAGAAGAAACGCACTTCGGACCAGCACGAGGTCGTCACCGGTTTCGCGGGCGACCGCGCGCGCCGCCTCCGCATAGCGCTCCATGTCCGCGCGGTGCTCGCCGGACAGCGTCGCATAGTGCGCGAACCCGAGCTCGACGAGGGCCTGACCTTCGCCGCGCCGGTCACCCGCCGTCCGCGAGAGCTCGAGCATCTTTTCCATGTCGGCGATGGCCTCGGTATGACGCGAGAGAACCATCCTGAGCCGACCGCGGCGCTGGTACACCTCCATGAGCCGCTGGGCGGGCACCGCGGCGCCGGCCTGCGCTCCCGCCTCGAGCGCGCGAGCGTAGAAATCGAGGGCGGTCTCGTTGGCATACGCGTCGCGCGCCTTGTCGCCGGAGCGCAGAAGGTAGTCGAAGGCGCGCGGCCACGCCTGCGCCTGCGAGAAGTGGTGCGCGAGCTCCTCGTAGTGATCGGCCAGCCGGTCGGCGTAGAGCTCCTCGATCGCATCGCCCACCGCCCGATGCAGCGCGCGACGTCGCTGAACCAGCAGGCTCTGGTACGCCACATCCTGGATCACCGCGTGCTTGAAGACGTACGCGGCCTCGGGCAAGAGTCCCTGCTCGTAGATGATCTCGAGGCCCTTCAGCTCACCGAGCAACCCCTCGAGCCGTTCCGTCGTCTCGGAGAGGCGTTCCAGCAGTCGCTTGAGGAACTGGCGCCCGATCACCGACGCCAGCTGGACCGTGCGCTTGCCATCCTCGCCGAGCCGATCGAGGCGGGCCATGATGATGCCCTGGATCGTGTCGGGCACGCTGACCTCGCCGAGGCCCTTCACCATCCGGTACACGCCGTTTTCGCGCCGCAGCACGCCGAGGTCCAGCAGCGTCTTCGTCACCTCCTCGACGAAGAGCGGCACGCCCTCGGCCTTTTCCATGAGCGCCGTTCTCAGCTCGGGAGGGAAATTCTCGCTGCCGAGGACACGGCCGGCCATCGCGAGCGCGTCGGCCTCCGACAGGCTGCGCAGCGTGAGCGCCGTTGCGAATGTGCGCGTGCCGAACGGCGGGGTATAGCCGATCCGGTAGGTGAGGATCAGCATGATCGGCAGGCTTGTGATGGAGTCGAGCAGCGAGCCGAGGTACTCCTCCGAGCTCGAGTCCACCCAGTGCAGGTCCTCGAACACGAACACGATCGGGCGTCGGGCGGCCCCGCGGACACTGAGCGCGCGGATGGCCTCGAGGATCTTCCGGCGCCGAGACAGCGCGTCCATGGCGGCGATGGCGGGATCACCGGCGTCGACGGAGAGCAGGTGGCGGACGTACGGAATGTGCGGCTCCAGGCCGCCCATGCGCCGCATCGCGTATTCGACCTTCGCGATGATCTCGGGCTCGCCGTCGAGCTCCTCGATGTCGAAGTTTCGCCGGAGCTGGTCGATGACCGGCAAGAACGGGATGGACTGACCGAACGAAACGCACTGGCCTTCGAGCCAGGTCACCTCTTCGCCGTCCTCGGCGAGGCGCCGGCGAAACTCGTGGAGCAGCCGCGACTTGCCGATCCCCGCCTCGCCGGCGAGGTACACCATCTGCCCGCGACCCGCCTTGACCTCGCGAAAGAGATCGAGCAGCGTGCCGAGCTCGCGGTCTCGGCCGATGAGCGGCGTGAGGCCACGCTCGGCGGCGATCACGAGTCGTGAGCGCCGCCCGCGCGGGCGCAGAATCTCGAACGCGTGGACGGCCGCGCGGCCCTTCACCGAGATCTCGCCGAGGTCCAGCGACTCGAAGAATCCACTGATCGCCCGGTACGTGGCCTCGCTCACGACGACGCTGCCCGGCCGCGCCAGCTGTTGCAGGCGCGCGGCGAGGTTCGTCGTGTCTCCGACGGCCGTGTAGTCCATCCGAAGATCATCGCCGATCCGCCCGACGACCACGGGGCCGGTGTTGAGGCCGATGCGCATCCCGATCGAGAATCCATGCGAGGTGGTGAGCTCGTGGCCATACTCGCGCAGCGCGCGCTGGATGCCGAGCGCGGCGTGCACCGCGCGTCGTGGCCCGTCCTCGTGCGCGATCGGCGCGCCGAACAGCGCCATGACACCGTCGCCGGTGTACTGATTGATCGTGCCCTCGAAGCGGTGCACTTCGGCGGCGATCAGCTCGAAGCAGTGGTCGACGATGCGGTGCACGTCTTCGGGATCGAGCTTTTCCGCCATTGCCGTGAAGCCCGCCATGTCGGCGAAGAGCACGGTTACGACGCGGCGCTCGCCCTCCAGCGCCGAGCGATTACTGAGGATCTTTTCGGCGAGATGCTTCGGGGTATAGCGGCTGGGCGCGCTCTGCGTCGCGGCGCTGACGGGCTCGGTCGCCGAGGCGACTCGGGCGCCGCACTGGCCGCAGAAGCGCGAGCCGGACGCGACCTCCGCGCCGCACTGCGGGCAACGCGCGGCCAGGGCCGTCCCGCATTGGCTGCAGAATCGATTGGTTGCGGGATTTTCGGCCTGACAACTCGGACAGCGCATGCCGACCGCCATCGTCCGTCACCGCGGCAGCCAGCGTCAAGCGCCGGCCGCATTGGACCTTGGTGCCCCTGACTTCGTCTCGGCTCGCGGCTACAATGGCCCACTGCGCGCCGGCCGATCGCCGGGGCTCGCACAACGACGCACGAGGAGTGGACCATGCTCAGCACAACGCCCACCGAGGCACGCAAGCTGCGCGCGCGCCTGAACCATCCCATCGTCGATGCCGATGGCCACTGGGCCGAATTCGCCCCGCACATGCGCGAGGAATTCCGACGCATCGGTGGCGACACGGCCGTCGAGGCGCTCGACATGGCGAGCGCGCGCATCCCCAACTCGCTTCGCATGACGGTGGCCGAGCGGCGGCGGCGCCGGATCGGCCAGGAAGCGTTCTGGTTTCTGCCGACCAAGAACACGCTCGACCGCGCGACCGCCATGCTGCCGCGCCTGCTCTACGAACGGCTGGACGACCTCGGCCTGGACTTCTGCGTGATCTACCCGACGGCCGGCCTGGGCTACTACCGGCTGCCGCCCGAGAAGCTGCGCCGCGCACTGTGCCGCGCGTACAACGTCTTCACGGCGGAGCAGTTCCGTCCGTACAGCGACCGCATCATCCCGGCCGCCATCATCCCGATGTACTCGCCGGAGGAGGCGGTCGAGGAGCTCGAGTTCGTGTCCAAGCAGCTCGGCCTGCGCGTGGTCATGATGGGCAGCCTCATCCGCCGCCCCATTCCTGCGCTCGTCGAGGAACACCCGGAGGCCGCGAAGTTCGTCGAGTGGTACGACACGATCGCGATGCGGGAGGACAGCGAGCACGACTACGAGCCGGTATGGCAGAAGCTCGCCGAGCTGCGCATCGCGCCCAGCTTCCACAACGGCGCGCGCTCGATCTTGCTGCGCAACTCGCCATCGAACTTCTGCTACAACCACATCGGACACTTCGCCTCCGCCAGCGAGGCGATGGCGAAAGCGATCTTCTTCGGCGGCGTCACCCGGCGCTACCCGAAGCTCAACTTCGGCTTCCTCGAGGGCGGCGTGGGCTGGGCGTGCTCGCTCTACGCGGATCTCATCGGCCACTGGGAGAAGCGCAAGCTGGACGCGCTGGAGAATACGAAGCCGGCCAACCTCGACCGCAAGGGACTGCTTGCGCTGGTCGAGAAGTACGGCAAGCCGGGCGTGATCGATGCCGTCCGTCGCGGTGAAGGGCTGGACGACAACGGCGACGGCACCGGTGGCGTGGAAGAGCTCGACGACTACGCGCGGTGCAAGATCACTCGCAAGGACGATTTTCAGGACCTCTACGTCAAACGGTTCTACTTCGGCTGCGAGGCGGATGATCCGATCAACGCCTGGGCGTTCAATCGCAAAGCCAATCCCATGGGCGCGCGCCTCAACGCGTTCTTCAGCTCCGACATCGGGCACTTCGACGTCCCGGACATGACCGAGGTCGTGCCCGAAGCGTACGAGCTGGTCGAGCACGGTCTGCTCGACGAGAACGACTTCCGCGATTTCACGTTCGCCAACGCGGTGCGGTTCTGGGGCGAGACGAATCCGGACTTCTTCAAGGGAACCGTGGTCGAGAAGGCGGCGGCGGAGGTGCTGACACGGCGCGCGTGAGCACCGACCGGCGGCGATTTCTCGCGAAAGCGGGCGTCGCGTTCGCCGCGACGGCGGCGGTCGCTGTCGACGCGCCGAGCGTGATCGCGCAGCCGAAAATCCAGTGGCGGATGTCGACGGCGTGGACGCCTGCGCTCGACCATCTTCAGGGCGTGGCGCAGCGCCTGGCGAAGATCGTCGAGGAAACCAGCGCCGGACGCTTTCGGATCGAAGTCTTTGCCGGTGGTCAGATCGTGCAGCCGCTCGAGTGCTTCGACGCCGCGGCCAAGGGAACGATCGAGGCGTTCATGGCGACGGCGTACTACTGGACGGCGAAAGAGCCGGCGGCCGCGTGGTTCACGACGATCCCGTTCGGCATGAACTCCGAGGGCATGTCTGCCTGGTTGCATCAGGGCGACGGACTGAAGCTCTGGGAGGAAACGTACGCGCCACTCAACGTCGTGCCGCGTCCCGCGGTGTCACCGGCGCCCCAGATGGCCGGATGGTTCCGAAAGAAGCTGAGCACCATCGCCGACTACAAAGGCCTGAAGATGCGGATCGGCACGCCGCTGGGCGCGAAGGTCTATGTCCGGGCGGGCAGCGCGGCGGTTCTGACGCCCGCCGCAGATATCTACCCCGCCCTCGAGCGCGGGGTCATCGACGCCGCAGAGTGGATCGGGCCGCATGACGACCTGAAGCTCGGCCTCCAGAACACCGCGCGCTACTACTACTATCCCGGCTGGCAGGAGCCAGGGCTGATGACCGAATTCGGTTTCAATCGGAAGGCGTACGAGGCGCTCCCGGTCGATCTGCGCCGCACCCTCGACCATGCCGCCGCGGCAACCGAGCTGTACGGGCTGTCGGACTATCACGCGAAAAATGCCGTCGCGCTCGAGCGACTCCGCACCGAGTTCAAGAGCAAGGTCGAGATCCTCCAGCTGCCGACGCCCGTGCTGCGCGATCTCAGGAAGCTCTCCGCCGACGTCGTGCGTGAAGAGTCTGAGAAAACGCCGATGGCGCGGAAGGTCCACGCGTCGTACACGAAGTTCCAGGAGCTGGTCGGCCCGTGGGATCACGTGGCCGAAGGCGCCTACCATCAGCTCGTGGCGGGGACAGCATGATCGAACGACGCAGGTTCCTCGCCAAGGCAGGCGTGACGACGGCGGTCGCGGCTGTCATCGTCGCCGACGCGCCCAACGTCATCGCGCAGCCGAAGGTCCAGTGGCGGATGTCGACCGCGTGGACGCCGACGATGGACGTGCTCCAGGGGGCGGCCCAGCGCCTGGCGAAAGTCGTCGAGGAGACGAGTGCAGGTCGGTTCCAGATCCAGGTCTTTCCGGCGGGTCAGATCATGCAGCCGCTCGAATGCTTCGACGCCGCGTCGCAGGGCAAGATCGAGGCGTTCATGGCGCCTGGGCAATATTGGGCGGACAAGGAGCCCGCGCTCGAGTGGTTCACCACGATTCCGTTCGGCATGAATCCGCAAGGCATGGCCGCCTGGTTCTACCAGGGCGACGGGCTCAAGCTGTGCGAGGAGGCGTACGCGACGTTCAGCCTGGTGCCCCGTCCGGCGCTCGCAAACTCGCCGCAGATGGCGGGATGGTTCAGGAAGAAAATCACCACGATCGCCGACTACAAGGGTCTCCGGATGCGCATTCCGAACCTCGGCGGCAAGGTCGTCGCCAGGGCGGGAGGCACCACAGTCCTGACCCCCGGCAGCGAAATCTACGCCGCCCTCGAGCGCGGCGTGATCGACGCGTCCGAATGGATCGGGCCGCACGACGACATGCTGATGGGCCTACACCGGACCGCGCGCTACTACTATTACCCCGGCTGGCACGAGCCCGGCACCACGCTCGGGTTCGGGTTCAACAAAAAGGCCTACGAGGCCCTCCCGGTCGATCTGCGGCAAACGCTCGATCATGCGACCGCCGCCGTGCAAGTCCACGGTCGAGCCGAATTCCGCGCGAAGAGCGCGATCGCCCTCCAGAAGCTCAACACCGAGTTCAAGGGCAAGGTCGAGGTCCTCCAGCTTCCGGTTCCGGTGCTTCGTGATCTCAAGAAGCTCTCCGCCGAGGTGATCAAGGAAGAATCCGAGAAGACGCCCATGGCGCGGAAGGTCCACGCGTCGTACACGCAGTTCCAGGCCCTCGTGAGCCCATGGGATCACGTTGCCGAAGGCGCCTACCACCAGCTCGTCGCGGGGACGTCGTGACCGACAGACGCAGATTCCTCGCGAAAGCGAGCGGAGCGGCGGTCGCACCGGCGGCTGTCGCCATTGTCGAGGCGCCCAACGTCATCGCGCAGCCGAAGATCCAGTGGCGGATGTCCACGACGTGGCCCCCGGCTCTCAAGGTGATGCAAGGCTCAGCGCAGCGCTTGGGAACGATCGTCCAGGAGATGAGCGGCGGGCGCTTCCGGATCGAGGTCTTCGCGGGCGGCCAGATCATGCCGGACTTCGCGTGCTTCGCTGAAACCTCCAAAGGCACCACCGAAGCCTTCATGGGTACTCCGTCCTACTGGGCTGACCGAGAGCCCGCGATCGAGTGGTTCCAGACCGTCCCCTTCGGCATGAACCCCGAGGGCATGGCCGCCTGGTATTACCACGGCGATGGGCTCAAGCTCTGGGAGGAAACCTACGCGCCCTTCAACCTCGTGCCTCGGCAGGGGCCCGCGTTCGCTCCACAAATGGGCGGATGGTTCCGCAAGAAGATCAACACGATCGGTGATTTCAAGGGATTCCGAATGCGCATCGGCGCGGGCCTCGGCAACAAGGTCATCACCAAGACGGGCGCCACCGCGGTGCTGATCCCCGCGTCCGGCATTTTCGCCGCCTTCGAACGGGGCGTGATCGACGCTGCTGAGTGGGTGGGCCCGCACGACGACATGGAGCTGGGCCTGCACAACAGCGCGCGGTATTACTACTATCCCGGCTGGCACGAGCCCGGCACCGTGAGCGAGTTCACCTTCAACAAGAAGGCGTACGACGCGCTCCCCGTGGATCTGCGCCAGACGCTCGATCATGCCGTCGCAGCCGTTCAGGTCTACGGGCTGGCCGACTATCATGCCAAGAATGCGATCGCGCTCGAACGGCTCAAGACAGAATTCAAGGGCAAGGTCGAGCTGCTGCAGCTTCCGGCCGCCGTCCTCCGCGATCTCAAGAAGCTGTCGGTCGAGGTCATCAAAGAGCAGTCCGAAAAGACGCCCCAGGCCAAAAAGGTGAACGCCTCCTTTGCGAAATTTCAGGCGCTCGTAGGTCCGTGGGACCACGTGGCCGAAGGCGCCTACCATCAACTGGTGGCCGGGTGAGGGCTCGTCACCTCCGCTGGGTCGCCGTGACCGTTCTGCTCTGTGGCTCGACGCTGAGCGCCGAGTCGCAGCAGGCGCGACGCGCGGCACGCATCGGCGTCATCAACGCGGCGTGGGCCGCGAGCCACCCGACCGTCGAAGGGCTCAAGGCCGGGCTCCGCGAGCTCGGCTTCGAGGACGGCCGCGACGTCACGTTCGACATCCGCTTCACCGAAGGCAAGCTCAACGCGATCCCCGCGGCGGCCGAAGCGCTGGTCAAGAGCGGCGTCGATGTGATCTTCACCAGCCAGGAGCTGGCGACGCACGCCGCAAAGGACGCGACCGACAGCGTGCCGATCGTGTTCACGCTGATCGGTGATCCCGTGGGCGCCGGCGTCGTCAGCACGCTCTCGCAGCCGGGCGGCAACGTGACCGGCGTGTCGAGTCTCCAGACCGAGCTCGTGGCCAAGCGCCTGGAGGTGCTCAAGACGCTGGCGCCCAACGTGCGCCGCGTCTGGCTCATCCATTACAACGTCGACCTCGGGACCACGCCGATGATCACGCGGGCCCTGGAGACGGCGCAGCGCCTGAAGCTCGAGGTCGCCCCGCGCGGCGTCAACGATGCGGAGGAGCTCAAGCGCACGCTGCAGGAGGTGCGCCGCGACGACGCGGTGCTGGCGCCGGAAGGCTCGAATCCCGAGCTGACCATCGCGATCATCGAGCGGTCCACGACGCTGCGACTCCCGGCGGTCTTCGGCACGGCGCTGTGGATCGGCTACGGCGGGCTCGTCTCGTACGGGCCCGACTACTACGCGCAGGGGGTGCAGGCGGCCACGCTCGTGGCCAAGATCTTGCGCGGCGCGCGCCCTGCCGATCTGCCGGTCGAGGGCGCGGAAAAGATCGATCTCGCGGTGAATCTCAAGACCGCCGAGCTTCTCGGCCTCACCGTGCCGCGGAAGATCCTGCTGCGGGCCGACGCCTTCCGGCGATGACGCGCCCGACGTCGCGCGGTCGGCTGTTCCGGAAGTACGTCGTTGTCCTCCTCGTGCTCGTCGGCGGCGTCCTCATGGCCTCGAGCCTGCTCGAGCTCTACTTCTCGTATCGCGAGACCCAGCGCGCGATCGTGCGCGTCGAGCGCGCGAAGGCGGTGGCCGCGGCCGCACGCATCGAGCAATTCCTCAAGGACGTCGAGGTGCAAGTGCGCGAGACGACCCGCACCGCCTCCGACGATCCCGATGCGAGTCAGGTCGGCCCCGGCCGGCTCGGGTTCCGAGAAGGCCTCGGCGTCGCGATGGCGGAGCAGCGCGAGCTCGACTTCTTGAGGGTGCTTCGCAACGTTCCCGCCGTCACGCAGCTCTCCCACCTCGACCTCGCAGGCAAGGAGCAGCTTCGCGTCTCGCGGCTCGATCTCGACGTCGCCGGCAGCCAGGAAGACTTCTCCCAGGCGCCCGCGTTCGTCGCGGCGCGAAGCGGCAAGACGTACTGGAGTCCGGTCTATCTGAAGGACGAATCGCAGCCGTACGCCAGCCTGGCCGTGCCCGTCGGCAAATATGCCGTCGAGGTCACGACGGCCGAGGTCAACCTCGCGGCGGTGCTCAAGATCGTCTCGCAGATCGAGGTCGGGCCTGGCGGCTACGCGTACGTCGTCGATTCCCGCAACCACCTCGTCGCGCACCCCGACGGCCGTGTGCTGCGCATGCAGCGTGATCTGTCGAGCCTCGAGCAGGTGAAAGCGGCACGCGCGGAGGGCTCGACGCCCGCCGTCGACGCGTCCAGCACCGTCGTCGCCAACGGTCTGAGTGGTGGCCGGATGCTCGCGGCCCACGCGGCCATGGCGCCGCTCGGGTGGGTCGTGTTCGTCGAGCGCCCCGCCGCCGACGCGTACGCGCCGCTGCGAGCGCCGATCACCCGCAGCGCCGTGATCTTCGTGCTCGGCCTGGGCCTTTCCGTCCTTGCGAGCGTCGTGCTGGCCCGACGCATGGTGGCGCCGATCCGGGTCCTCCAGGAGGGCGCGGCGCGCATCGGCGCGGGAGAACTCGGTCATCGCATCGACGTCCGCACGGGGGACGAGCTGCAAGCGCTCGGCGAGGAGCTCAACCGCACGGCCGGGCAGCTGCAGGAGTCGTACGCACATCTCGAACAGCGCGTGGAGGCGCGTACGCGCGAACTGGCAGAGGCCAACGACGAGCTCAGGGAATCGCTCGAGCAGCAAACGGCGACGAGTGAAATCCTCCGCGTCATCTCGAGCTCGCCGACGGACGTGCAGCCCGTGTTCGAGACGGTCGTCGCGAACGCCGCGGCGCTGTGCGGGTCGCACGATGTGGCGATCCTGCTCGTCGACGGCAGCGAGCTGCGGTTGGCAGCAGGCATCGGACCGTTTTACGCGTCACTGCCGCCCGAGCTGCGGATCCCGCTCTCGCGGCAGTCGGTCGCCACCCGGGCCGTGGTCGATCGCGCGACGCTGCACATTCCCGACCTCGCCGCCGTACCCGACGACGAGTACCCGGTGGGGCGACAGCTCCAGCAGCGCTTCGGCCATCGCACGATGCTGGCGGTGCCGCTGCTGCGCGAGGGCGCGGCGATCGGCGTCATCGCGGCGTTCCGGCTGGATGTCGCCCCGTTCCTCGACAAGCAGATCACGCTGCTACAGACGTTCGCCGACCAGGCCGTCATCGCGATCGAGAACGTGCGGCTGTTCAAAGAGCTCGAGGAGCGCAATCGCGAGCTGACTGAGACGGTCGCTCGGCAGATCGCGACCGGCGACGTGCTGCGTGCGATCAGCCGCGTCCAGACGGATGCCCAGCCGGTGTTCGAGATCATCGCGGAGAGCGCGCAGCGACTCTGCAACGCCGGGTATGGGCAGGTGGCGCTCTACGACGGCGCCTTGCTGCACATGACCGCGTTCCACAACGTCAGCGCCGAGAGTGTCGAAGCGCTCCGGCGTCGATTCCCCGCCCCTGCGGATGATCGGTCCGCCATGGGGCGTGCGCTCCAGACGCGCGGCGTCGTTCAGATCCCCGATGTTTCCGACGATCCAGCGTACGCGTTCAAGAGCGAGCTGCAGTCGGCGGGGTTCCGAAGCCTCCTCGTCGTCCCGATGTTGCGACGAGACGAGCCGATCGGCGCCATCGCCGTCGGTCGGCGTGAGCGAGGCGCGTTTCCGGACACCCAGGTCGAGCTGCTGAAGACGTTTGCCGACCAGGCCGTCATCGCGATCGAGAACGCGCGGCTGTTCGGCGAGCTGCAGGCCAAGAACGCCGATCTCACCGAGGCGCTCGAGCAGCAGACGGCGACCAGCCAGATCCTCGGCGTGATCTCGCGCTCGCCCACGGACAGCCAGCCGGTGTTCGAGATCATTGCCGAGAACGCCGCGAAGCTGTGCGCAGCCGAGGTGGCCACCGTCACGCGCTACGACGGCGAGCTCGTGCACATCGGGGCCATCTACGGCTCGAGCACGGCCGGGGTCGAGGCCCTGCGACAGACGTTTCCGATGCCGCCGAGCGGCGCGGGGGGCGCGGCGCGGGCCGTTCGCGACCGCGCGCTCGTTCACATCCCCGATGTGCTGGAGGACCCCGAATATCAGATCCAGGATACGGCGGTCACGGCCGGCTTCCGCGCGGTGCTCGGCGTGCCGATGCTTCGCGAAGGCCGTGCGATCGGCGCGATCACGCTCGGCCGGTCCGAGCCGGGCGTGTTCAGCGAGGCGCAGGTCCAGCTGCTGCGCACGTTCGCCGATCAGGCGGTCATCGCCGTCGAGAACTCCCGCCTGTTCGCCGAGCTGGCGGCCCGCAACACCGAGCTGCGCGTTGCCCTCGAGCAGCAGACCGCGACCAGCGAGCTGCTGAAAGTCATCGGGCGCTCCACGTTCGATCTGCAGCCGGTCTTCGAGACGCTGGCCGAGAATGCGGTACGGCTCTGCGAGGCCGAGCGGGGGCTGATCTGGCGCTTCGACGGTCGGGTCCTGCGAGTGGTGGCCGCCCACAACATGTCGGAGGAACTGCGGGCATTCCTCGATCAGAATCCGATCACACCGGGGCGCAGCAGTGCCACCGCCCGCGCCAGTCTGGAACGGCGCATCGTTCACGTCCACGACGCTCTGAGCGATCCCGAGTACACGTACGGCGGCCCGAGCGTGGACCGCTACCGAACCATCGTGGCAATTCCGATGCTCCGGGCGGACGAGCTCCTCGGCGTGATCGTCATCTACCGCCACGAGGTGCGGCCGTTCAGCGAGAGTCACATCGCGCTGATGCAGACCTTCGCGGACCAGGCGGCCATCGCCATCGAGAACGCGCGGCTGCTCACCGAGCTGCAGGCCAAGAACGCCGACCTCACCGAGGCGCTCGAGCAGCAGACGGCCACGAGTGACATCCTGCGTGTCATCTCCAGCTCGCCCACCGACCTCCAGCCGGTCCTCGACGCGGTGGCCCAGAGCGCGGCAAGACTGTGCGCTGCGAATGACGCCCAGATCTACCGCGTACAGGACGGGTCTTTGGTCCCGTCGGCCTCGTATGGACCGATCCCGCCGACAGCAAGCCGGCCCATCAATCGAGGATGGGTGACGGGGCGTGCCGTCGTGGACCGCCGCACCATTCATGTCCACGACCTGATGGCGGAGTCGGACGCCGAGTATCCGATCGGCAAGGAATCGCAGCGCGAGACGCTGCATCGCACAACCCTGGCGACTCCCTTGCTCCGCGAGAACGTCGCCCTTGGCGCGATCCTGATCCGGCGCATGGAAGTCCTGCCGTTCTCCGACAAGCAGGTCAGGCTCCTGCAGACCTTCGCCGACCAGGCGGTCATCGCGATTCAGAACGTCGAGCTGTTCACCGAGCTGGAGACGCGCAACGACGAGCTACGCGTCGCGCTCGAGCAGCAGACCGCGACCAGCGAGCTCCTGAAGGTGATCGGGCGTTCTACGTTCGATTTGCAGCCGGTCTTCGAGACGCTGGCGGAGAACGCGGCCCGGCTCTGCTCAGCGGAATCGGCATTCATCTTCCGCTTCGACGGCCAGCTTCTCAGAGTGGTCGCCGACCACAATGCCACTCCCGAGCGCCGAGCGTTTGTCGAACAGCACCCAGTCTCGCCCGGACGAGGCAGTGGCACGGCGCGCGCGGCGCTCGAGCGCCGCACCATCCACATTCATGATGCCCAGGCCGACCCCGAGTACACGTACGGCGCCGAGAGCGATTCGATCCGCACCGTGTTAGCCATCCCCATGCTCAGGATGGACGAGCTCCTCGGAGTGATCATCATCTACCGGCCCGAGGTCCGGCCTTTCACCGACGGCCAGGTCGCCCTGATCGAAACGTTCGCCGACCAGGCAGCTATCGCCATCGAGAACGCGCGGCTGCTCACCGAGCTGCAGGCGAAGAACGCCGATCTCACGGAATCGCTCGAGCAGCAGACGGCCACGAGCGAGATCCTCCGCGTGATCTCGAGCTCACCGACCGATGTCCAGCCGGTCTTCGACACGATCGTGCAAAGCGCGGTCCGGCTCTGCGATGGGCTCTTCGGCGCCGTCTGCATGTACGACGGCGAGCTGATTCAACGTCCCGCGGCGTTCTACAACTACACGCCCGAGGCGCTGGCCGCGGTGCAGCGCATCTACCCGATGCCACCGAGCCGCCGCCAGATGATCGGGCGGGCCATTCTGAGTTGTGCGCCCGAACATCTGCCCGATGCGTTCGACGATCCCGACTATGATCCTTCGGTCGCCCGCGGTGGCGGCTGGCGCGGAGGGCTCGCGGTACCGATGCTCCGCGACGGACGCGCGATCGGCGCCATCTTCGTCGCACGGGTGCAGACAGGGCACTTCTCGCCCCGGCAGGTAGAGCTTTTGCAGACCTTCGCCGACCAGGCCGTCATCGCGATCCAGAACGTCCGCCTCTTCACGGAGCTGGAGGCGCGCAACACCGAGCTGCGCGTCGCGCTCGAGCAGCAGACGGCGACCAGCGAGCTGCTGAAAGTCATCGGGCGCTCCACGTTCGACTTGCAGCCCGTGTTCGACACGCTCGCCGAAAATGCCGTGCGGCTCTGCGAGGCCGAGCGCGCGCTCATCTTTCGCTTCGACGGGGAAGCGCTCCGAGTCGCGGCGACGCACAACGTGTCTGCCGCGCGCCGGGCGTTCGCCGAGCAGAATCCGATTCGTCCTGGACGGTACAGCGCCGCCGCTCGTGCGGCGCTTCAGCGCCGCACGATCCACATTCACGACATCCAGGCCGATCCGGAATACACCTACGCGATCGGGCAGGCCGACCCGATTCCGACACGAACCGTGCTGGGCATTCCCATGCTCCGCGCCAACGAGCTGCTCGGCGTGATCATGATCTTCCGTCACGAGGTTCGGCCGTTCACCGACAGTCAGATCGCCCTGATGGAGACCTTCGCCGACCAGGCCGCCATCGCGATCGAGAACGCGCGGCTGCTCACCGAGCTGCAGGCCCGCACGGGCCAGCTCACCCGCTCGGTCCAGGAGCTCAAGGCGCTCGGGGAAGTCAGCCAGACGCTCAACTCCACGCTCGACCTCGAGACCGTGCTGCGTACGATCGTGTCGCGAGCCAGCGAGCTCGCGGGCACCGATTCGTGCAGCGTCTATGAGTACGACGAGCAGCGCGAGGAGTTCCACCTGCTCACGAGCGACCGCCTCGCCGACGAGGTCGTCGCCGTAGCGCGGCGCTCGCCGATCCGTCGCGGCGAGGGCGTCGCGGGACGCATGGCGGTCACGCGTGAGCCCGTGCAGGTCGCCGACATGGCCGAGTATCAGGGTCCGCTGCGCGACGTCCTGGTGCGCACGGGCACCCGCGCGCTCCTGGGCATCCCGCTGTTGCGCGAAGACCGGCTGGTCGGTGGCCTGACGGTGACCAAGAAGACGCCGGGCGAGTTCGCGCCGGAGGTCGTCGATCTGCTTCGCACGTTCGCGAGCCAGTCGGCGCTGGCCATCCAGAACGCGCGGCTGTTCCGCGATCTCGCGGCCGCCCAGCGCGAGGCGGAGACCGCCAACGAGGCCAAGAGCGCGTTCCTGGCCACCATGAGCCACGAGATCCGCACGCCGATGAATGCTGTCATCGGCATGAGCGGTCTGCTGCTGAACACGAATCTCACGGACGAGCAGCGCGAGTACGCGGAGATCGTCCGATCGAGCGGCGACGCGCTGCTGACGGTCATCAACGACGTGCTGGACTTCAGCAAGATCGAGGCGGGACGGATGGATCTGGAGGCCCAGCCGTTCGATCTGCGTGAGGGCGTCGAGGCCGCGCTCGACCTCGTGGCCGCGCGCGCGGCGGAGAAAGGACTCGACCTCGCGTACGTCATCTCCGACGACACGCCCGCGGCGATCGTGGGCGACATCGCGCGACTGCGGCAGATTCTCCTGAATTTATTGTCCAACGCGGTGAAGTTCACCGAG
>Ga0310810_10001355_pt1 | contig 25592 bp, 21 predicted proteins | sample NCmetagenome_FD_207641 | JGI IMG/M metagenome (GOLD analysis project Ga0310810, IMG submission 207641) | Soil microbial communities from experimental microcosm in Duke University, North Carolina, United States - NC | ecosystem: Engineered > Artificial ecosystem > Soil microcosm > Unclassified ...
ACTGCGGTTGCCGACATTGCGGATGATGTTGCGACCACGGACGAGGACACGGCGGCCAACATCCTGGTGCTGGCGAATGACAGCTTCGAGGGCACGCCGGCGATCACGGGCGTGACGCAGGGTGCGCATGGCTCGGTGAGCATCGACGACAACAGCACGCCGGGCGACACGACGGACGACTTCGTGGTCTACACGCCGGATGCGGACTACAACGGCAGTGACAGCTTTACCTACACGGTGACCTCTGGCGGGGTGGACGAAACCGCGACGGTGGACGTCACGATCACTGCGGTAAATGACGCACCGGTAGGCAGCAATGACCACTGGATCATTTCGCAGCAAACAAATGCGGTGTTACCCACCGATGCGTTCCTCGCCAATGATACAGATGTAGAGAATGATCCGCTATCAATTACTGCCTTAAGCTTAAACGGCACGACTTGGCTCACCGACGCGAGTGATGGAACAGCCGATGGCATCATTCACCTAACTACCGCTTTTGGCGCGTTAGCAGTTAATACGATTACCGGCCAGGTCTTGTATGATGTTGGAGGCTTCACCGGCGATAGTACGTTCTATTATCGTATCGACGACGGCCAAGGCGGCATTGATGACGCTCAAGTCACAGTTACGGCAGTCGCCGTCGGCAGCGGCAGTACGGCAGATAACATCGATCTGTCGGCACAGACCTACGATTATTCTTATATTAATCCTGCCAACGGTGGCGACACCGTTACGGGAGGCGGGAACGCAGTTGACATATTCACCGGCGGCAATGGCGCTGATCATCTTTTCGGCAGTGCTGGGGACGATACAATCAATGGCGGTGGCGATAATGATGAAATTAATGGCGGTACAGGCAGTGACACGATCGACGGCGGCTCTGGTGACGATACCATTGTTGGAAGTATTGGCAGCGACCAGCTTACGGGAAGCTCTGGAAACGACACCTTCCAATACCTGAGCATTCTTGACGGTGCGGACACGATTACCGATTTCGACGGCAATCCCTCGGGAGGGCAGGACAAAATCGATCTGCAGGGTGTCCTCGACGACTACGGCACGTCGGCAAGCGTCATTCTCGACACGAACGCTGGGGACGGAAACGACACGCTCGTCTACGTCAATCCGACGGGTGGCAGCAGCCTGGTGGGCGCGACGCTAATGGCCACTGTCAACAATGTCACGCTCGATGCATCCGATCTGCAGGTCCTGGTCGGGACGACAACAACCGTGGTCTAAGCACGTAGTAGCGGTAGGCTGCCGATTGACCCGCGAATTTGCGCGGGTCAATTCGTTTTCGGATTGGCCGTCTCACGGGCCGCCAACGTGTGTTTTTCGAGGGGCCGGCGCCCATTTTTCTGGCTGCCTAATTCGGGCGGCGTCCTGACCGTGAGCGATGGGACTCGCACGGTGAACATTTCTTTGTCCCAATATTCCGCCGACGGGTTCCACGCCAGCGGTGACCTCGGAACTGGGACGCTGGTGTCTTACGTGCTGACTGGCACCACCTAAGTAGAACGACTTTATAGAAAAGGCCCGCCCGGATCGGCGGGCTTTTTTTAAAGTATCTGAACAACCCAAGCACATCAGCCCCGTCAGCTGATTCCTTCAGGAAAGGTCGTATGGGCGTGCCGACGAAATGTCAGTAAAGGTGTGAACAGGTTGCGCCGAATTGGACTGGCACACCAGATCATTCAATCGGGCGGTCCTGGTTTGCGGGACGCAACGGAAGAGTGGCCAGCGCCGTACGGTTGTTGACGCCGGTCTTTTTGAAGATGTGGTGAAGGTGAATCTTCGCGGTGCCTTCGGTCATATTTAACTTGCGGCCAATCTCTTTGTTCGAGCACCCCTTTGCCGCGAGAGCCATCACCTTCCACTCACGCGGGGTCAGCAGACTTTGAATTGGAATTCTTTCATCCCGATTGGGACGGTTATGTTCCAGAAGTTCAAACGGCAAATGCTTGTGTCCCGCCGCAACGTCGCGCAGGCAGCGCAACATTTGGTCGGGTGCGGAATCCTTCAATAGAAGTCCGTAGGCGCCCTCGGCCATTGCAGTGATAATGTCGCGCGGGCCAGCGAGCGCGGTCAGAAATACGATCCGGGTTTCGAGTTTTTCGTTCTGGATAATCTCCAGAACTTCAAGCCCGTTCAGGGCGGGCATCCATAAATCGAGTATGGCAATGTCGGGCTTCAGATTGCGAATTGCCTGCAGTGCCCGCGCGCCGTCCGGACAAGCGTCGATGATCTTCATATCTGGAACGGAGCCGAGAAAGTCGCCGAGGCCTTGAAGGATCATCGGATGATCGTCGGCGATGAGGACTCGAATGGTGCGCATTGTCTAGTTCTACGGAGCGCTCGAGACCGGCAGTTCGATATAAAGCTCGACGCCCTGTGGCGATGATGTGAGGCGAAGCAACCCGCCCAGACCCGCGATCCTCTCTCGTAGCGATCGCGGCCCGATGCCTTGGGTGTCGAGCTGACGGTCATCGAAGGCGCCGTTCAAGTCGTTTAGACCGCTACCATTATCTTTAATCTGCAGCCCAATAGAATTCCGAGCGTTAGCGATGGAAATGGTGATTTGTTTGGCGTTGCCGTGCACGACAGCATTGGCAACACTTTCCGCCACAATCGCCTTCAGCGCTCGACCGAGAGCGATAGGGATTTCGAACTTGCTGCCCCCACCATCGAAGTCGATGTCGCAACTCCACAACCGCTTCAGGTGATCAATGAACGCCTGCAGGTCAGACAAGACAAACCGCTGATCCGACGCGTCATAACCGTCGGTCTGACTTTGCTCGACGAAGGTCCGGATGTGACGCTGCTCCTCGACGAGAAGCTGGCTGACATCCAGGAGCTGCTGACGCTGGTCGCTGCTTGCGACCGATGCGGCAGCATGAAGCTTCAAACGTGCGGCGGTCAATGCCTGTAGAACGCCATCATGCAATTCTCGGGCAAACTGAAGCCGTTCCAGCCTCTGATAGCTGCGCCCCAGCTCGTCACCAAAAAAGGCAATCAGGATGGACGCCACGAGCAGGTAGACGTTGCGCAGAACAAGCCGGTCGAGATCCGCCGGCTCAACATGAGTTACAAGTGCCGAGGTCGACAGTACGACCAGTACGAGCGTCAGCACGGCGCCGGTCATGAGTGCGCCACGCCCCTGCCAGCGCAAGGCTGCGACCAGCAGGACGAATGTGAAATACACGAAGAAGGGGCTCAACGGACCTTCCGAGGACCAAATGATGAGCGAGACCAGCGCGACTTCGAGGCCGTGACTGGCAAGGCTCCAATTCCTGGCGGGCGCGCGGCGGGCACTCAAGACAAATACAAGCAGCGCAAACGCAAATGCTGCGTACGTCGCTACAAACGCGTAGGCGAAGGGCCCTTGCGAAGGCTGAGCCGGATCCAGGTAGATGGCGATAAGCCCGCCCAGCGCGAGCACCGAGCGACTGATGGCAACCACCCGCTCGGTCGCGACGTCCAGAACGCGGTCCACGATACGCCCCCTCGCACACTCGCCGAATTCGGCTCCAGTCTGTCCCGGCGGGTAACGGCGCACCTTACCGCGTCTCAGGGGGGCGATATATAACAATTGATATAGAAGGCTGACTGGCGCGATCGACTGGCGACCCGGCCACAACCGTTCAGGGCGAGCGGCGAGGACACAAAAACCAAGCTTTGCAATAACTTCGAGGAGTTTTTGGCCCACGCGCGGTACAACTTCTGCGGGCGGTAACCGGTGCTTTTAGCAACCCACCCAGCGCGAGACGCTTTTCGAACGCATGTTGGGATTGGGGCACTGGGCGCACCCCATCCAATTGTGACCATGCAAAGTTCCTCACCTCTATCGGACGGTATATAGACTGCGGGTGCCAAAATACCTTAACAAGTTATTACTACCTTGAATTGCGTTTTCGCTCGGAAATCCGTCTGGGAGACGTCGGGCGAGGGGACCAACGCGCGACAAGGAAGAATGAAAAGACGCTTGCGGACGAAGCCGTCCGCGTAGCGGCGTTGGGCCAGGAGAATTCGGGACTACCGCAAGACCTTGCGAACTTGGCGCTGCTTTCATCGGTGGCGTGTTGAGAGGTGCGCGATGGGCTTGGGATACACACAGGGGAGTACCAGACGATGTCGACCGAAGAAAACAACGTAATCGATCCGACCCTGCTTGTTACCACCGATCAGACCGATTACACGCCGGATTCAACGGCGACCATCACAGCCGAGAACGTGACCGTGGGCGGCACGATCGAATTCGTCGTTACCGACGTCGACACCAGCAACGGAACGGTGAGCGGCACCAACGAAGTGTGGGCTGTTACCGACGGCGGCGCTGGCGACCTCGACGGTGAGGTCAACGGGACCATCGTGACAAGCTGGTATGTCGGTCAGGATGCCGCTAACGAAGCCTTTGTGGTGAGCGCGACCGAAACAGCAACGGGCGACACGGCGACTGCAAGTTTTACCGATGCACCGAGTTTTGATCCCGTGCCGGCTAGCCCAACTGAGGCAAATGGAACCCTCTTCACTACAAATGACGCCAATGCGGGAACTGGTGTTTTCCCTGCCTTCGTCCAACTCCAAGGACAGAACAACGACACCGACGATATTCCCACTACGGAACAGGGCTTCAACTCCGACAGCGCCCCAATTGAGGATTCTGGAAATTCCTCCACCTTCAATCATTCAATTCAGGTTGGCGATATCCCGACGGAAGAAATCGACGGAGTCACTTATTTCGTATTTCGCCTCGATTTAAACGAACCGAACAACGGGGTTGTTGCCGGATTGGCAACGCTTAATTCTCTCAAACTCTATTCAGCCGCTGACGGCGATCTCACTCCAGCAGTTGGCGATCTGACAGCGCCCGCTGGCGCAACGCCGCTTTACGATATGGATTCGAGCGGAGATATCCAAGTCGTGCTGGCTGACTGGAATACCGGCAGCGGGCATGGCGACTATGTCGTCAAAATTCCGGTCGCCGATTACGGCGATCTTTCTCCCGACGACTACATTTACCTGTTCGCAGAATTTTCGAATGCCCAAGGGGGTTTCGAAGAATTCGCGCTTGGTCCAACCACGTCACCACCACCTCCTCCTCCTCCGACACCGCATGCCGCATTGTCTATTGATAAAGACATTGTGTGCATCGACATTGTGGATGAGGAAGAAGTCCAACACAGCATTGATGGCAGCGTCGTACAGGCCGGCACGGATATTCGCTTTACCTACGCCGTTACAGCGACTGAGGATGCGGTTTCAGGCGTTGTTATTGTCGACGACAACGGCACGATCGGCGATACGTCCGATGACCTTTCCACGGCCGATGACACGATCGTGCAGGTTTTGGCAGCCGATAATGTCCACAACGCAGGTGATGCGGATTCTGATGGCGTGTTCGATGCCGGGGAGACCTGGCTCTACCAATCTGTCATTCAGACGGCCGTCGCCGGTGCGTATGCCAATGACGTTGTCGTTAATGCCACCAGTGTTCAGGATGGAACTCCTGCTGACGCGGGGATCGACATCGGCGAATATTTCGGCGTGGTTCCCGAAATCATTGTCGACAAGACAACCAACGGAGTTGATGGTCTGAATGTATTCCAGGGGCAGGCGATCACCTGGACATACGATGTCAGCCTCGGTCTCAATAGCAATGTCAGTCTCGCCAATGTCGTAGTCACCGACGACAACGGCACCCCTGGCAATACGGCAGACGATTTCATCCTGACCCTTGATAGTGGTGATACGAACGGCAACGGGTTTCTTGATGCGGGCGAAACTTGGCACTATGTCGCCAATGGCATTGCAGGGGCGACCAATTACACAAACACAGCCACCGTCACGGGCGATACTCTTGTCGGTGAACAGGTCTTCACCGCGGACGCCTGCGGCAATTCCCTCGTCGCGACCGACGATGACACGAGCAACTACCTCGTCCTCACTCCGAGCACCACGTTGACGCAAGGTTATTGGGGTGCCCATGCGACGGCTTGGGATGGCCTTGCCAATAATAACGACAAGAATACAAAGATATCGGAAGTCAACCCGCGTACAGATGGCGTGCTCCTCGGCGACTTGGACCACGATGGCGTGGCCGACCCCGGTGAGTGCACGTTCTTCGTAAGCCTGGCCGCCGCGAAAGCGATTGAATCAAGTAGCACAACGGGTGATGCTCGCATCATCATGCTGCAGCAGGCGATCGCAGCACAGCTCAATATCTATCTCAACCAAACCGCTGCTAACGGAGGAGATCCCAATCTGATCGGGGGCGCTGAGCCGAATGACGTTATCACCGATGCCGTTAAGTGGCTCAAAACATACGGTGGCCAGGACAACAACGATATCGTTGCCGGCGACTTTAGCGTGGACAAAAAGAACGGCATTACCCTCGAGGGCTCGAAGGTTCTGACCAGCTCGGATGCATGGAATTTGCCCGTCGATCAGACCGCCGATTCGCCTTGGGTCGCCTTAGCTAACGGTGGCAGTGACGTGTACGCCACCGGGGAAGGCCTCAAGAACGCTTTGATGTGGTGGAACCAGGGAGAGTTAAAGACATCATCCGATGGCAGCGTGGTCGGCTGGTTCAATGATGCCAGCACAAACCAACCAAACGATCACGACATGTTCTGGCTCACACTGCACGAAGTGGGCGGGCTGCAGGGCATTGGCTGAAGCCAGACCGACTCAGCATCAAGTCACAGACCCCGCGGCACGTATTCGTGCCGCGGGGTCTGTCATTTCAGCCACCACGGTGGAACGCGGTCTGATCGCGAAACTTTTAGTGTCGTCTGACTAACCTTGCGAGACTTATCCATGAAACTCACCGCCTATGTCGTCGATGGTCATAAGCTTGACATACGCCCTGCACCGGTGGAGCGCGATTGGATGGAGGCAACGAACCAGCGGTTCGCGTATCGTTGCCTGCCGTTGAACATTGCCAATGCGCATGGATGGGAAATTCTTTGTCCCTCTGTCTTCACCGCGACGTGGACCGGCGGCCGCACGCTCAGTGCGGTGAGGGTGGAAATGGTGTCGGCAGGTCCGGCTCCGGCTATCAGCCATTTTGGTGACGGGACCCTCACGTTTCACATCCCCTGCGTGTTCCGAACCGAACCCGGCTTCGATTTGATGGTGCAAGGCCCCATCAATCGTCCGAAGGATGGCATCGCCCCTCTTTGCGGCGTCATAGAAACCGATTGGGCTCCATACACTTTCACCATGAACTGGATGTTCACGCGTCCCGGTGCTCAGATTCGGTTCGAGCAGGGCGAGCCCTTCTGTCATGTCTTTCCGGTCAAGCGCGGCGAACTCGAGTCGGTAGAACCTCGATTGCAATTACTTTCCCAAGAACCGGAGCTCAAACGCCAATTCGATTTCTGGACAAATAGCCGTTCGCAGTTCAATACTGAGCTCAAGCAACCGGGATCGGACGCGCAGTCGGAGCGGTGGCAGAAACTCTACTATCGCGGGGTGGATGCGTCGGGCCAATCGGAAAGCGCAAGTGATCACCGCACGCGCCTGAGACTGCGGCCATTTCAAAAATCGGAAGATGCTGCGTGAAATTCCTGCGGCAGACCTCCTGCCGCAGGATTTGTCGAGCGTGAGGACAGGCCGGCTGTCCGCTCTCTCATGCCATCAAGATCCAGTAGGTCGTGTCCACGTGGAGTTCGGTCGGTGCGACGCCAAGCACGTCAACAAGCGTGACCGGAGTCTGTCCATTGTGCGGATCGACCAGCACATTGGTGCCGGAGCTGCCGTCCGAGGTGAACGAGAGCCACTGATCGGCGAGGGGGTCTGTCCCGGAGTATCCAATCGCGACCAAGAGTTGTTGCAAGTTGATCGAATCCTGGCCCGCGGTGAAATCACCGATCTTGTCGCTGGTCGAAGCCAGCGTCTTCCAAACGAACGCATCGCTGCCGGGCCCGCCATAGAGCGTATCCGCGCCCGTCCCAGCCACGATCGTATCGTTGCCGCGGCCGCCCTGGATCATATCGCCTGCATTATTAGCGATGATCGTATCGTTGCCGTCACCTGCCCAAGCAGTTTTGAGGATGGTGTCGGTGCCGATCTGCAGAGTCCGTCCTGCAATGGTGTCAAGCGCGCCGGGGTTAAGATCGAGATAGCAACCGGTCGTAACAGCCGCAGTATTGATGCCGGCGATACCGCTTACGTCATGCAGCACCGCGCGGTCTGCCCCCGCCGCAGTCGCAAACTCGTTGCTATAGATATAGATAGTCGGCGTGGTTGGCGCGTCGCCGAGCGCCTGCAGGGACCAGCCATTGAGCGTGCCGGAATTGCCGGCAACCGTGTCGCTCACGGTCAGGGTCCAATCGCCCTTGGCATCCTCGCCCCAGAAATTGTTCGCCGAGGTCTCGAACACGATTCCGCTGCCAGTCCCGCTCGCCGGATGGGCGACCAAAGTTGCCGTCGTCCCGCTCGGTGATGTGATGGTCACGCTCAGGTCGCCCACGTGGGGATGCGCGATGTTGAGGTCGACAACGATCTTGTCGAGAAGCACTGACGAGTCGAGCGTGATGTGGCTCTGCACGCTGCCGCCATCCGGGATCGCCAGGTTGTCGGTATGGCTCACGCTTTCGGTCGACATATTGGCGAAGGTCGACTGCTTCTGCCAGCTTTCGGCCAAGCGCACGGCTGCAGTGGCATCGACGAGACCGAAGCCGTAGTCCTCACTAAAGTGCAGACCACCACCGTTCCAATTGTGCGCGCCATCGACGTGCCAACTCAGATTGGTGGGGTCGGTCTGCTTGGCGGAGTACGCCAGGATCTCCTGTACGTCGCGAAAGCCGAGATTGGGATTGGCCTGCAACATCAGGGCAATGACGCCGCTAACCGCGGGAGCTGAATACGAGGTGCCGGACATCGAGATGTAGTCGCCGCTCAGATATCCGGCCGTGCCGACTCGGTCATCGGTATAGGCCCCACCGGGGGCGGACACGAGCACGGCGGCTCCTGGGGTGCTGAACGAAGCAATGCGGCCGGTGGTGTCGACGCCGGCGACCGTGATCACATAAGGGTCATTCTGATAGTTGTGGTAGTTGACGTTGTCGCCCGATGCGCGGCCATTGCCGGAAGCGAACACGATGTTCAGTCCGAGCCCGCCGCGGCCGTTGGCCACATCATTGAGGATAGCCGTTTTCGACGACGAAAAAGACGACGAGAAGAAATTGTCTTGATAGGCGGTCGTGTAGCCCCAGCTCGCGTTAACGACATCCATGCCGCTCGAGAGAGCATGGTTAAACGCATCAGTGAGTTGGCTCGGGCCTCCAGTGGTGTAGCTAATTCGAAATCCGGCGAGTCCTGCATTGTAGGCGACGCCAACGACGCCTGCGCCGTCACGCTCCGCACCAATGACGCTCATTACGGTAGTGCCGTGTTTGTCTGTCGAAACGCCGTAAGCGTCACTGCCGCCATTGGTGGCATCGTAATCCAAGTTGAAAAGATAATGTTGGCTGAGGTCGATATGGCTGTAGTCGAAACCGTCATCGATCACACCGACCTTGACGCCCAGGCCAGTGTAGTTCTGCCATGCTTTGACGACATTGATCCCAGCGGAGCTACTCGTCAGATTCCATTCTTTATAAAAATAAGTGTCAGTCGGAGTCCCGGTATCGCCGGTTGGAGGGTTCAGGGCTGGCCAAAGCGTCGTCACCGATGGAAAGCTCGAGGTGGTTGTTCCCGTGCCACCGGTCGTCGTGCCGCCACCCGTCGTGCCCCCACCGGTGGTGCCGCCACTGCCGCCGCTAGTACCTCCGCCACCCCCTTTCTTTCCGCCCGCCGCAGTCGCGTCAGGCCCACCAAAATCTGCATCAACTTCAACAATTGCGACCTGACTGGGAGAGCCCCAACCGGCAACGATATCGCCTCCGTTCTGGCGGGGTATGAAGTCCGGGATATCTTGCAGAAAATCTTGATTGTCCGTTCCAACTCGGTCGGTCGCGTAATATTTGCGCATGTCGCCTCCTCACCAAGCGTTTTCGCTTGGCGCAAAAATGAATTCGCAAGTACAGGGGGAACAAATCGCGCGATGCGACTTTAAGACCGGTAAATACGGTCCCTAATTACCGGAAGATGACTTCGGGATTACTTGCCATCAACGGAATATTTAGTTTAAAAGTACTGAAACAATACATAAAACTTGAAGCAAGTTTCCTGACAACAATGTAATTCGAGCGACGTATCTGCCATTGCTCGATTTTCGGGGACACAGACGCTGAAATGATCGCCGGAAAATGAAAAGTGGCCGCTCTGGTGGCAATGGAACTTCCAACAGAGCTCGCTAGATAACTTTAACGGTGCTGCGTTTTAAGTGCTCTAATGAAAACTATACTATAATACACACGGATAATAAGGGACTTTCGCTATTTAACGGAAAAGCGATCGGCCTTCTCTAATGAGAGAGGGCTGGTGTGACCCCAGTGGAATGGCCACCCTCCCTGGGGCTGATTGGATCGAGGCGGCGAGGGGCGGGGCTTCCGCGTAACAGTAGTGGTGGTCAAAGCAAAACCTGACGAAATGCGCCGCGTCTTCGACGCCTGCCGCAGGTATTTTGTCACCGCGCTCCTTTTCAGCCTGGCGATCAATTTGTTGTACCTGGCTTCGCCGCTCTACATGCTGCAGGTCTACGACCGGGTGGTATCGAGCGGGAGCCACGTCACCCTCGTGATGCTGACCCTCGTCCTGCTGGTGGCGCTGGCCGCGCTGGCCGGTCTGGATTCCGTGCGCGCTCGGATTTTGGCGCGCGCCAGCATCCATCTTGACCGGCTGCTGGCCGGGCGGGTCGTGACCGTCACCATGGAAAGCGCGGCACGAGGCGCGACCGCGCGCAGCCAGCCGCTGCGCGACTTTGACAGTTTCCGCCAGTTCATCACCGGCAGCGGGATTCACGCGGTCTTCGATTTGCCATGGGCGCCGATCTACATTGGCGTCATCTTTCTGCTGCATCCATGGCTCGGAACGTTTGCGCTGGGTTCGGCCATCGTGCTGGTTCTGATGGCGCTCCTGAACGAACGTATGGTCAGGCAACCCCTGACCGAAGCCAATAATGCGGCGACGCGCAATTACAGCTTCACAGAGATGAGTCTGCGGAATTCCGAGGTGGTACAGGCCATGGGCATGATGCCGGGCCTGCTCAACCGGTGGAGCCGCGAACGCAACCTTGTCCTCGAACACCAGGCGGTAGCCAGCGATCGTGCCGCCACCACACAGAGCATGATCCGCTTCCTGCGGCTCGCGATGCAGTCGCTGATCCTTGGGCTCGGCGCCTATCTTGTGATCGAGCGGTTGGCGACGGTTGGGGCGATGTTTGCGGCCTCCATTTTGCTCGGACGCGCGCTGCAACCCGTGGAGCAGATCGTCGGTTACTGGCGCAATCTCACCTCCGCGCGCAGTGCATTCCGCCGTGTCAGAGAATTGCTGAAGGCAAACCCACCGCGTGATCCCGCTTTGTCCCTTCCACGGCCCGCCGGTCGCTTGTCGGTCGAGGGTCTGACTTATGTGCTGCCAGGGACCACCCGGTCGATCCTGCGGAATGTGAGTTTTCGCATCGAGCCAGGCGAAATCCTTGGGATCATCGGGCCATCGGGCGCCGGCAAATCAACGCTCGCGCGACAGCTCGTCGGAGTCCTGTCGCCGACAACCGGAGCCGTGCGATTGGACGGCGCCGACGTGGCGCCCTGGCCGCGGGAATCATTGGGCCGTCATCTTGGCTATCTGCCGCAGGACATCGAACTCTTTTCTGATACGGTTGCGGCCAACGTCAGCCGTTTCCGCAAAGACGATGATGCCGACGTCATCGAGGCTGCGCAGCTGGCTGGCGTGCATGATATGATCCTCCGTCTGCCGGGCGGCTATGAGACGCAGATCGGCGACGGCGGGGCGGTCTTGTCCGGGGGCCATCGGCAGCGCATCGGCCTGGCGCGCGCGATCTACGGCAATCCGAGCCTTGTAGTGCTTGATGAGCCAAGCTCCAACCTGGATTCAGACGGTGATGCCGCACTGCTGAGTTGCATCGCGGAACTTAAGAAACGCGGTGCCACCGTGGTGATGATTTCTCACCGGCCCAATACCCTGGGGGCTGTCGACAAGCTTCTTGTGCTCAGGGACGGGACTGTAGAGTTGTTCGGCGCGCGCGACGAAGTGATTGCCCGGATTACGCGCCCCACACCGCTGCATTCGGTCCCGGCCCCTGCCAGAACCACCGCGCGGTAGACCCCATCATGGCGCAGCAGACAAAACATTCGATTGGCAACGCGGCACAGGAGATCTCTGCCTCTGTGCTTAACCTGCTGTCCGAGCTCAACACGCGCTCGCGCGCCGAAGGGAGGTTGCCAACGCCGGGCCACGGCGGCCCGAGCGATTCAATAAGATCGGCGGCCACGGCCGGCTGGATCATCATTGGTCTTTTTTTTGGCGTGTTCGGCACCTGGGCGATTACCGCACCCCTGAACGGAGCCGTGGTCGCCTCGGCCATTGTCAAAGTCGAAGGCAACCGCAAGAGCGTGCAGCATCTGGATGGCGGCATCGTCAAGGACCTGCGGGTGAAAGAGGGTGACAAGGTCAAGGCCGGAGACGTGCTGATCGTACTCGACGACAGTCAGGCGCGGGCAGAATTCGAAGTGCTGTCGCAGCAATATCTGGTTTTGCGATTTACCGAGGAACGGCTTCGCACGGAGTATAACCGTGGCACCACGCTGGTTTTGCCTACCGACTTTAGCGATCGAGCCAACAGCCCGGATGTGGAGGAAGTCTGGCGCGGGCAGGTCTATCAATTCGAGAGCCGCCTCGCCGCGGTCGACGGACAGCGCAAGGTCATAACGGAGAAAATTGCCCAGCTCGGGTCACAGATCAAAGGTGCCGAAGCACAGTTGCGCTCTTATCAAGAGCAGTATGAGTCCGTTCAGAAGGAAATGAAAAGTATTCAGGCGCTGGTCGAGCAAGGGCTCATTGCGCGGCCGCGTTATCTGCAGCTCGAGCGCTCCGGCGTTGCCCTCCAGGGCAACGCGGCCGAGACCTCTGCGAACATCGCAAAAGCCCGCCAGGCCATCGCCGAGCAGCAGCAGCAGATGGCGCAGCTGGACAATGACAGGATGACGGATATCTCGAAGGACCTTCGCGACACGCAAGCAAAATTGCTGGAGGTCATTTCCCGCCGCGCGAATGCCCAGGCGGTGTTGGGCCGCATTGAGATCCGCTCGCCTTACATGGGTCGAGTTGTCGGTCTCAATGTCTTTTCGGTCGGTGGCGTCATCAACCGCGGCGACAAGATTCTCGATGTCGTGCCCGAAGAGGAATTACTTGTTGTGGAAGCGCAAATTGCCGTTGAAGACATCAGTGAAGTGCGTCCAAAAATGCGCGCCGATGTTCACCTGACGGCTTACAAGCAGCGCATCACACCGGTCGTGCATGGCGAAGTGATGCAAATCTCCGCTGACCGGCTGACCGATAACAAAACGAACAATCCCTATTACGTCGTGCTCATTCGGATCGATGAGGATGAACTCAAATTGATTCCAAATGCCAAGCTCTACCCGGGCATGCCGGCGCAGGTGACCATTCAGACCATTGAGCGTACGGCCCTTGATTATCTGATCGGGCCGCTTGCCATGTCGTTTAATCACGCATTTCGGCAACGCTGATACGATTAAGGTGGCGTTGCTGAAAGTCGTCTGCCGCGGCTCACTAGCGTGAACCAAAAAGAGCTTAAATCAATCCAAGGCGTTAAATTGTATCCCGGCATGCCGGCAACGGTCATGATTCTAACGATCAAACGAACGGCATTCGATTATCTGGTCGGGCCCGCTTGCAAGGTCGCGGGTGCGGTGCGCTATCCAACTGCAAATTAAGGGATTTTTCCGGCATAAATTCGCTGTTGGTGTTGCAAAAACGCACTAGTTGGCAAATTCGCGGCTGCCATAATGCGCCTCCCTTGGGGCCCTAAGACATGCGCAAGACGCTCTTGGCATCTGTTTCAGCGATTGTTCTCAGCTCATCAACTGTTTTGGCCGCCGATATGCCGGTTAAGGCGCGGCCATTACCATCACCGCCGATACCAACTTGGACTGGTTTTTATGTCGGTCTGAATGCCGGCTACGCATGGGGCAGTTCGGATCCCTCACTAACAGGCAACGTAGCGCCGGGCGCAAATACAGCTGGCATTATTACTCCTGACCTAAACCCTAAGGGATTCATCGGTGGTGGACAGCTGGGTTACAATTGGCAGTTTGGGCAATGGGTGGTCGGCGGCGAAATCGATTTCAGCGGACTCAATGCGAATGCCGATGCTTCGATTAGTCCATTTTTTCTAACCAAAGGCGCTTCGAAGACGGTTACGTGGTCGAGCCGCTACGATTGGCTGTTTACGGCTCGCGTTCGCGCTGGCTTTCTCGTCAGCCCAACCTGGCTTCTCTATGCGACCGGTGGGCTCGCTGTGACGCATGTCAAGGATTCTGCGACTTGCTCGGCACCAGTCATCGGTTGCACCAACGCCGGCGGTCCCAATACCGTGGTCTGGTCGGAATCAGACACGCTCGCCGGTGGTACCATCGGCGGTGGACTCGAAACGATGCTGGCGCCGAACTGGACGGCGCGAGTCGAATATCTCTACGCGCGGTTCAAAGACACAACGCCGCCCGCTACCAGCACTCCGCCGAGTCCTTTCAATAATGTTCCACCGATGTTCAACTTCAATCACAATCTGAACATTGTCAGGTTTGCGGTGAACTACAAGTTCAATCCGTAGTCCACCGAGATAGCTGAAACAAATCCACGCTCGACGTTTGGGGGCGCCATGCGAAAGAGTCTTTTGCTGACCGTGTCCGCGACTGTGCTGATGTCATCAGCCGCGGTGGCTGCGGACATGCCAGTGAAGGCAAAGCCATTGCCCGCTGTGATGCCGGCGTGGACAGGATTTTATGTCGGACTCAATGCGGGATATGCATGGGGCAATTCCGATCCGACACTTGCGGGAAATCCGCTTGTGTCCCCCTTCTTCTTTAGCGCATTGACAGGTTCGCCTCCGAACCTGAGGCCGGCCGGATTCATTGGCGGCGGACAGATTGGTTATAACTGGCAGCATGATCGCTGGGTCTTCGGTGCGGAGGTTGATTTCAGCGGACTCGATGCCAAGGATGAGGTGTCAGCGAGCCCGTTTTTCTGGGCAAAGGCAATCACACTTTCCACTGGGCGAGCCGATATGACTGGCTGCTGACTGCGCGGCTGCGGGCTGGTTATCTGGTCGCACCCAATTGGCTTCTCTATGCAACCGGCGGCCTGGCAGTCACCCATGTCAAGGATTCTGCCGCTTGCACGTCGTCGGGGTCACCTCCGTTCGGAGAGTGCGGTAACACAGGCGTGGGCTCTTCGGTGGTCTGGTCGGAATCCGAGACATTGGCCGGCGGCACGGTGGGCGGCGGGCTTGAGACCCTGTTTGCACCGAACTGGACCGCACGCGTCGAATACCTCTACGCAAAGTTCAAGGACACGACACCTCCTGTCACCGCGAGCACCGGCTTTGCACCGGGCACCGTAATCCCACCACTGTTTACCTTCAATCACAGCCTGAACCTCGTCAGGTTTGCGGTGAACTACAAGTTCAATCCGTAGCTTCGCGATTTCGCGAAAAGGATTAACTCAAGGGCGCGCCAAGTGCGCGCCTTTGGCCCTTTGATATTGCCGACGACGTCAAATCACTTGGATGCAAGCAGGGCGGAAATGTCTGGGAGGGTTTCTATCCTCACAGACTCATCCGGATCGAGCTTTCGCCCGATGCTGTCTTCGATCGCGAGCACAAGGCGCAGGTGCGCGAGGCTGTCCCATCGCTCGAATGCTCCAAGACGGACATCGTCCGGGATTGCAACAGGATCGCCGTCGACGGCCTGGGCGAGCAATCGCTTTGCCTGCAGATTTGCGCTCATTTGGTTTCACTGCCGCGCATCTGCTGCCACTCCGTGCTCGTTAGCCCAAATTCATACTGGTCGAGCCTTGAGTTGTCCGAGGCCGAAACGCTGTGCGCGCGCAACGTTGCCTCATGGCGCCAGCCCTGTGCTTTGTAGTTGAAGACCGCGGGAAAATTGCGCGCCAGCGGCATGCCGGTTGCCTTTTCAACTCCACGCTTGTCGAAAAACTCGTCCAGCAAAGCGGCGCGGGTTTCGTTCACCACCCCTTTGCCCCACCAGGACCGCTCGCCGATGGCGACATTGAAATTGGCCCGGCGATGAAAGAGATCGATATCGATCATATAGAGGCCGATCTGGATCTGACTCTCCCGATCGAAAATCCCGATCAAATAGCGTTCGTTATTGTCGGCGGTTGCGATATGCGCCATCAACTGCTGCACCGTCCAGTTCCGGATCGGAGCATTGAGCGGCGTCATCACTTCCGGATCCTTCAGCCAACGTATCCAGCGTTCTGAGGCGTCGCTGGGCCTGAGGCTTCGCAGCGCAAAGCGTTTTGTTTCCAGCAACACCGGGCGTCCCTTGGCGGTCGTCATTGGCGGTCCCCCGCCATGATCATGCGCAAGGTGTCCCGATCGATCTTGCCGCGTCGGTTTCGCGGCATTGTATCCACGACAAGCCACCGTTCGGGTACCGCCTCACGCCGGATTTTTACCGCACACCAACGTTGCAAGTCCTCCGGAACAATGATTTGCCCGGGCCGCGGGCACACAGCAGCGGCAACGACTTCACCGCTAGCAAGGTCGGGCATATCCAAGACGCATGCTTCTAAAACCGAGGGATGAGTGTGCAGGAGAGACTCGATCTCAGCGGGTTGGACCTTGAAGCCGGCGCGGTTGATCTCATCCTTGATGCGCCCGGTCAACGTAATCGTGCCGCTGTGATCGATACGAGCTGTATCGCCGGTATGAAACCAACCGTCGATAACCACTGAGGCCGTGAGGTCCGGACGGTTGAGATAGCCGGACATAACGCTCGGCGAACGCACGAGTAATTCGCCTTCTCCCGCTGCCCGCATCATTCCCGTTCCGTCCTTGATCGCGGCTTGTCCACCCCACGGCCTGCCGACCAGGCCGTCGCTTATCCCGTCTTGCTCCGAACAGGCGCCGGCCACCCAGTTGGCGAGCTCGGTCATGCCGTAACAATTGACAACTTCGGCCCCCGACCATGCAACAATTTCATGCCACAGCCTGGCCGAAAGTGGCGCCGATCCCACATGAATGCGGGAGAGACTTTTGCGTTTCGGAGCGTCGCTGAACTTCAACACTAGTTGCCAAAAGGCAGGTACTGAACTCAGAAATCCAATTCGATGCTGGTCGATGATCTTTCCGAGATTTTGGGCAAGCGTCAGGCCTGGCTGATGAAGGACGATGTCGCCCCCGGACAGCAGTGGCGTCAGCGCGTTTCCGATCAGGCCGTGGCCAAATGACGTCGGCAGGGTCACAAGTGTTCGCCGCCGGCAGGCATCACCGATCGCCTGACTATTCAGCGTGATCCGTTTGAGCAGCGCTTCAAAACTCAAAACCACGCCCTTGGGATCTCCGGTAGTCCCGGAGGTGAAAAGGATCAAGGCGGGGGCGTTTGCTTCGCAAAGAGGAGCGGACGGGAATGGCTCAACAAAATTCTTTCCATCCAACTGAAGCGCGGGCGCTTTTACCGCCGCCCTGAGAGGGGTCGAGCCGACCACGATTGCCGACGGTCGAACGAAGTCGATGACATTTTCGATTTCGGACGATGTCAGAGAGGGGTCGATGCATGCTGCAGCGCAGCCTAGCGTCCATACTGCAAACAGGTCAGCGAAAAACGATGCACTCGCAGGTTCAGCGATGGCGACGATCGATCGGGGCTTGATGCCTTTGGAAATCAGGACGGCCGCACGCTCGCGCACCCGCAATTCAAATTCGATCGGCGTCCACCTGATGTCGGACGTGAGGTCCTCGATGCAGCCGATCTGGGAAAGTCGAAACAACACAATCGTCTACCCGTCGTGGCCCCGCTGAACCATTTCGTGAAAATGATGTTCGCATTTCTCGACGATTTCTGCTGGATGTTCAATAGTTTCAACCCGAGTGGTAGGAAGGCCATATGAGCGGCGGTTCACAGATATTATGCACCCGCCCCATGTGCGGAAACGGCGCCCAGCGCTCGTTTTATCGCCGTAACTGGTGGGGGAGGCGTTAAATTGTAATCTCGGCATGTCGGCAACGGTCATGATCCCAGCGATCGAACGAACGGCGTTCGACTACATCGTCGGGCCGCGTGCAACCTTCAATAAAACGTTTCGGCAACGATAAGATCAATATATCCGGACCGGAGGTCTTTCCGGCAGGACGAAATACAGCATTCCCCAAGCTCTACCCGGTCATCAGGTGGCCCTTCATCGCGCAAACTTTATTCCTATACCATTCGTGAAACAGTTAACCAAAAGCACGCGCGTCCACGCGTTCCGCCGCGCTTCTTTGAGTGATCGAGACCGGTTCCGATCTGATGGCTGGAACTGCGCACCATCGGGCGAACTTCTGGCAAGCGTTAAGTCTCCATTTAGGTCCGCGCTCGATCATTGATCGAGCGCCATGAGGCATCGGGGATGATGCGCGCCGGACAACCAATGATCGAAGGCCTGGAAGCAAGGCACGTCGCCGATTTACAAGTGCGCCGCGAGCCTGCGACGGTTAGAGCGAACGCCAATACAGGTTGGCGCAATAATTCGCTCGAACGCGCACACCTTGACGACATTCAAATTGATGCAAGCCTGCGAGCTTCGAGTCCGCCCATCTCTGATGGTCTCGCTGGGCGCCTTTGGCTTATCGTTGGCGCGCTCATGGCGGCAAGTGGTTGGGCCGTCATAAGCGTCCTGCCGTTGCCATTTGCTTCGGTACCCGTCGATAAGGAAGGCGCGAGTTCAGCCGCGTCGGCGGATGCTTCCGATTTCAGGAAGGGCGATCGCCTTCAGATTGCCAAAGCCATTGTTCGCGAGCCGGCATCCACAGGGAGCCGCGAAACGTCTGCTATCGTTGCTGCAGCAACGCCATCGCAACGTCAATCTTCGATCGAGGCGCAACAACAGAGGACGGGACTAGCAAACAAGTCGCCGCATCCGACAGCGCCAATAAAGGCAAAGGGGCGCGACGTAGGGCGCGACTTGGAGCCGCCGGTGCAATTGAGCCCGGTGCCGGAGACAAGACCGACAACGATTGAGGGCTGGACATTGCGTGACGTCACAAATGGCACGGCAGTCTTGGAAGGACCCAGTGGCACCTGGCGGGCGGCGCGCGGCGACATGGTACCGGGTCTGGGCAGGGTTGATTCCATTTTTAAATGGGGCAGCCGCCTGATGGTCGCCACCAGCAAAGGTCTGATTTCAACGCCCTAAATTTGTGGATCGGTCTCAGTGAGCCAGGGCCAACGAGTCTTCTTTGTCTGCGACGACTAGCAGCGGAACGCGCTTCCCCGGCCTGGCTTCTTTGCTTGGCCCGGAGGGCAAAAGCCATAAGCATTGGCACCGCGCCTGTTCGCTTTAGATGACCGGTGAGCCAAACCGGTTGTGCTCGCGTAAGGCGGTGGGTCGTATGTCACCCCAACCCTTTTCCTTGAGTCCGCGTGTGTTGCCGAAAATGTCGAGCTCAATGCAAGAGCAACACCTGCTGCCAGTGAAATGCTCACGATCCGCATTGCGTTTCCTCCGATCGTCCTGGACCGTCCATGACGATCCATCCGTGTTACGAGCAACGTCGAACGTCTGAGGCAGTTCCCTGCCTTAAGCGATCAATCACGCCACGGCGTTGAACGTCTGCTCTTTCCTCATTACCGGCCCAAAAGTGGCCATTACGACGGGGCAGGGTGGTCGCGTGGAACAAATTTTTTCCGTGAAAGTTATTTTTATACATTAGCCATAGGAGGTTCGTCTTTATGGCTAGCAAAGGCGGCATTCTCGCTGCGATCATTGCGATCAGTGTGCTGCTGATCCCCGACTCCCAATCTGCCTCCGCCCGCGGTGGCGGTGGCGGTGGCGGCGGAGGCGGAGCCGGCCATTCCGGTGGCGGCGGAAGCGCCGCGCATTTTCGCGGCGTCGGTGGCGGACATGTTCAGGGCGCCCGCATTGGAGCTTCGCGAATTGGCAACGCGCATGTCGGTACCGCGCGGGTTCACGGATCCAAGGCCAGGGCAGGGGCGTCGCGAATAGGTCCCAGTCGCTTTGGGAACGGGAAGACCGCAGGCACTGCGAAGAATGCGAAGACCGCTGGCAGTGCGCAGAACGCCCGCAATCTCAGTGATGCTCGCTCAGGCACGGCGCGGGTTAACACGGCCCATGCTCTCGCGACGGGAGCCAAGGGAAAGGCCGCGTGGAACCAATGGGGCAATCCTAACTGGCAATCCGCAAAAGGCGGATGGGGCGGGTGGAATGGCGGATGGGGTGGCTGGAACGGCGGGTGGGGCGGCTGGGTTGGACCAGTGTTCTGGCCGTACTTCTTCGGCAATCTCGTCGCCTTCACGTTCTGGCCTTACCCCTACTTCTACCCGTTCTGGGGTTATGGGGATTTATTTGTGTGGGACGCCATATTCTGGCCCGGCCCGTACTACGCCTACGGTCCAGACTATGCCTATGGTTCAGACTATTATGATGTCTACGGTGGCTATGCATATGGGGGCCCGGCGCGAAGGCGCGCAGCGCGTCGTGTCGGCCCCGAAATCACGGGCTCAATTCCGAACAAGACCGATCTGGCCCAGAGCTGCGGCGGCCTTGCGCCTGGCGTGACCGACTTTCCTGTTGATCGCATCAAAACGGCGATGCGCTTGACCGATGAACAACTCACAGCACTCGACGCGCTGAAGGCGGCGTCGTCGCAGGCGAGCGACATGCTCAAGTCATCTTGTGCAAGCAATGTCCCGCTGACACCGCTAGCCCGGCTCGAGATGGTGCAAAAGCGTATCGACGACACAATGCAGGCATTAGAAACCGTGCGTGCACCGCTCGATAATTTCTACAACTCATTGAATGACGATCAAAGGCAGCGCTTCGCGGCATTGGGTCCGGCACCGGCCGCAAGCCGCCGTGGATTTTCTTCCGACAATGATCTGGCTGCCCTGTGCAGTCGCCGCGCGGAAGGTTTCACGCAGTTACCCGTGCAGCGCATCGAGCAGGCCATCAAGCCAACACAACAGCAATTGGATGCGTTCGACAGGCTAAGAATCGCGTCAGCGGAGGCCGCCAATCAGTTGCAGGCATCCTGCCCCACGCAGACGCCACAAACGCCGTTGGATCGCTTTGACGCAGTTGCAAAGCGTCTTCAAGCGATGGACGACGCGATCAAAACGGTAAGCCCCGCGCTTGCCAGCTTCTATGCCTCATTAACCGACGAGCAGAAAGCACGGTTCAATACGCTAGGGCCGCCGAAGAATGGTTCGCCCCGCCAGGGCTAGACCGCGTGGCGGCGACCATCCTATTTTTTCGGCTGTTCTTCCAAGGTCAATTCACGCAGAAGCATCTGTGCCAGCCTTTCGGCGGGCAAAGTGCCCAATCGCGCTGTCTTGGTGCCGGTCCATGCAGCCACTGTGACTTGCCCATCGGAGACATAATATTTGCCTCGCAAGGACTTACCGGCACGCTGGATTGTCACCTCTTTCCACTCTTCGGGAGTCATTTGAGCTTCGCGAAGGTCGCTCGCCATTTATTGGTTTGGGCTAAGAATTGCGTCTGTGGCTTGAACGATCATTGTGCCACTAAAGCGGCCCAGACTGGTATTGTAAGGGGCACAGACGTCCGGCTAGGACCGCCGTGAACGGCGGAGGACCTCCGCTCGGTCGGTATTCAAAACGCCCTGTGACTCCGGGGTAATTCCAGCAATTAAGCAATAATTAAGCCGATTTAAGACACTATTAAATCGATCATTCAAATGCTTCGTTGTTGCGGAGGTGGCTCATGAACACCGTTGCTGAGAATAACGTTTTGCCTCCCGAATCTTACGTAGTCGAAATCGATGGAAAGATCAGATCGGTATATGGAATTTTTATTGAGGCACTAAAAGCAGGCATGGAGTTGAAGCAAAAATTTCCGCATAGCCATATCAAAGTGCACAACGCAACCGAGACGTGAAATTTGACTGATGTGGAAATCATCGGGGCACAGAGACGAACCGATGATTGGCAACGTTGTAGCTGCAACTGATTGTACCCCTGAAATGATGTTTGACCGCCCGGTCGAAGCGGTGGAGTTTCCGCTGGGGAGATTCGGTAATGGACGAAAAACGCAACGCTTCTCGTCAGCGGGTATTGAAAGGGGCGTTTATTGTTATAACCGAAAAGCAGCCGAAAATCGAATGCACCGTCAGAAATATATCTGACACCGGCTGTGCCGTGCAGGTTTTGACCACGATCGGTATTCCGCAGAAGTTTGACTTGATTGTCGGCGACGTGCGCCGCCATTGCCATGTGCAATGGAAGACGGGCACAAAGATCGGCGTGAAGTTTGAATAGTTTCGCGAACGCTCGCTTCTGCCTTTAGCAGATATTGACTTGCGCAGCGCCTTCTGGCGACCGACGAGATCGTCGAAATTTTCCAGATCCGGCGGGAGGTTACAACAAGCTAAGAATGCTGGTGCCGAAAGTCGCGAAGATCAAAGTCGCAAAGACTGCCGGAAATAGGATCCAGTACGAAAGCCGCCAATCGAGCGCGACCCTGATCCCCAAGGCGGCGAACGCTACCAGCACAATTGCAAGCGACAGCCACAGAAAGCCTTCGCGCGATGGCGACATTGTTACGCTAATGAAACCAAACGAGGTCGCTTGCATTGAAGCAATCGCGGCGACAACCGACAGGAACAGCAAGACCGCTCGGCTCACGAGATAGATCAAGTGCGGGCGCATCCTGGCGCCGAGAATGCAAAGAAAGAAAACAACGCAAATGATGGAGAGAATTGTGCCTGCAAGGACAGGGTTCTCGGGGAACGTATCGATAAGAAAGTACGCAACGGGCACCCAAATCTTTGCAGATAAAAGCGTGCCGACAATTGCGACAGCGAGCAGGCCTGCGTTCCTGCCGACAAGCACGATGCGGCTATTTCCTGTCTGACGCGAGCTCACTGCACGTCACGTTTTTCGGAAATGCTCATGCGCCTTCCAGAGCGAGGTCAGCATCCAGCCGCTTGAGATTCCGACAAACCCGCCGGCAATCACGTCGCTTACGAAATGATAATTGGCGCCGATAAGCCCGACAGCAACCGCAAGCACCGCAAGCGCGTAAAGCCACCGCCATCTCGGATAATAGATCCACAAGACCGAGATCACCGCGCAGGTAACGGCGGTGTGGCCCGACGGGAACGCTGCATAGGCGTGCCCGCCGTGGAAGAAATTAAATCCATAGACGCCGTCGTGCAGGAATGACGGGTTGTTGTCTCTGAATGTGTCGGGCCAGGTGCGCCCGAACACGAGCTTCAGCTGGATCTTGGTCAATTCCGCGACAATCAGGCTGAGGCTGCAGAGCAGGGCGCAATTTTCCAGGCGCGACAGCACGCGGCCCGACAGGTTCATCAGCCCGAGGACGACGAAGACCGTCACGGCCAGCGGCACCATCGGGTCAGGTGCGTAGGTCAGCTTGGCGAATGTCTCGGGCCGCGCGACCGTTTGGTGAAAAAAGACGGCGACGGGCCGGTCGAGCCATTGAAAAGAGGCGGCGGCTGCGATTGCTGTTCCCGCGAGGCTCACAATCCATTTGTGCAGTCCGCTCATTCAGTTCCTGTCCAAGCTTGTTACCGCGACCAGGGTCACAGCGGCCCGACCGTATATCCGGTTTGTCAGTGGGCCGACAGGTGCGCTTCTGGTCCCCTGGCGCGAAGGGGCGGGCGCCGTCGACCGTCCAATATCCAATATTAAGTGCTGATTAAGAGATTGGTCCGAGGCTCAAGTGGTATTGGCGCAGCGATTCGACCGCTCCGCCGCATTTCCGTACCCGAGATGCGTTTGATCCGCCTTCAATAGGAAGCGCTGGACTATGAAATTCATCGAGCCTGTCTTTGAGACCGGCGGAGATCTTTGGCGGACGTTATCAAACGTCCCTGATGCCGACGCTCGCGCGCTCAACGAAAAACTCGCCAGGCAATCGGCTGAATTGAACCGGCGTCTCACCGAGATTCTCGAATTACACAACGTGCACCAGCGGCAAGCCAATGAACTACAGGATGCGCACGACGAGATCGATCGTCTCAGCCAGACTGTTTCGGCGCTTCAGGAAGCCGTGACTCAGTACCAAGCGGGCGCCGCTGCCGCGGAAGACGAAATCGTTCTTCTAGAAAGTGAAAAAGCGGCCTTGCAGGCGCAGCTCGATGGCGCCTTTGAAGAATCAAAAACGTTGGCTGATCGGGTGCTTGCAGCGGAGGCGGCAGCAAAGCGAAGAGAAGAGAATATCGCTTCGTCTCTCAAGCAGATCGATTTTCTGAACGCTGAACTCATGGCGGCGTCGTCCGAGCGATTCAAAGTGGTTGCGGCGATGCAGGGCGAACAGAGGCGGCAACGTAGCGCCTTCAATCAGCAGAAATCGATGCTGGAAATTAGACTTCAGGAAAAGGAAGCCCTGGCGGCAACTCAAGCGGCGACAATAAAACAGCTCGAGGGCGTCCGCGATGAACTCGATAAACGCTTCCGGGTCATCGAGGCCTTGCTCACGAGCGAGCGCGAGGCCGCAGAGCGGAAAACCAGGCGCACGGCCGACGGTCCTCCCGCCGCGGCGGGATAAGCCGCTACCGCCCACCGGTCGTTCCGGGGCGCGAGCGCTAGCGAGCGAACCCGGAATCCAGAAACAGCTTCTGAATGCGCGGCTGGATTCCGGGTCCGTCGCGCTGATGCGCGCCGTCCCGGAATGACCGGAAAGTCAGGGCACGGTTCATGCTCTATAGAGCCAGGGGGATGAGAGGTCTGGAACTGGGGCCGATGGCGCGAGCGCGTAAGACGTTCATTCATTACATTAAGTCGGAGCACGAACCGGCTGACCTTGCACCGGCGGGCGGGCTGCGATAGCAGGGCCGCCATCTGCTACAATCGGGCCGCCAGCGAGGCCGGCCCGGCCGGCCGGCGGGCGAATTTCCGCCGATCGATGCGGCAAATTTCGCGGGTGTAGCTCAATGGTAGAGCAACAGCCTTCCAAGCTGATGACGACGGTTCGATTCCGTTCACCCGCTCCAACTTCCAGGCGCCAAAGCATGGTTGGTTGATTTGCCGGGCGGTGCCCGTAATGTCCCCGCGGGAGGGCCGCCAAGCACCTTCCGGGGGTTTATAGTTTGGCCGCCGGTCGGACTTGGCAGGACGGAAATGGAGTTAATGTAAGATGCTAACGACATCTACTAACACTGCAGCAGAACTGAGCGACAAGCGGACGTTCCTGCTTTTTCCGACTCCATTGTTTACGGGAAAATTGCCCGACATCACCCTATGCGACCGGGTGGAAAAAAGTGTCCGCGCGCTGCGGGCATCCGGCAATGGTGTTTCATCGCCCAAGGGAGCGTCGCCGGCCTACATGACCACCGACGATCTCCATCATCGTCCCGAGATGAAGGAGCTGGTTGATATTATAATGGCGGAGACCGGCAAGGTTTTCGACGCCATCGCGGTAAGACGTGACTCGCA